>ENA-UOUJ01000236-UOUJ01000236.1-activated-sludge-metagenome-genome-assembly--contig:-NODE-236-length-44324-cov-16.559963_pt1 | contig 44324 bp, 33 predicted proteins | sample MGYA00249839_ERZ747224 | MGnify/ENA primary metagenome ERZ747224 (study PRJEB28782, sample SAMN03220277) | activated sludge metagenome | biome: wastewater; feature: sewage sludge; material... | reverse complement strand
TTACCGGTTTTCTAAAATGACCCCGGAACAAAAAAAAGCATGGAAAGAAAAAGGCATGAAATTCATAGATGAAAATTTTGGTTTGGGAAACCTGTTCGGTAAGAAAACCCCTGCACCTGATAACAATTTTCAACAGTCGTAAGCACACTCCTATCGACTAAACATAAAGGATATGAAGCGGGTATCCTTTATGTTTATTGTTATAATTTGTGCTTCATGAATGCATCTTACCTGGCAGCTTTTATCATCATAACAGCAGGCATGCTGATCAGCATGCTGAAAAAAAAATTAACGGTTGCGGCAGCGCTCACAGGAGGCTTGCTGTCGGTTATTATTTTTATAGGAGCAGGTTTTACAGGTATAGGATTATTAGCGGCCTTTTTTATTCTGGGTGTAAGCGCTACGGGATGGAAAGTCAGTGCAAAAATGAAGGATGGATTGGCTGAAAGCGGTAATGGGGAAAGAAATACAGGACAGGTTTTTGCCAATGCCGGCGCGGCCGCTATCCTGGCTTTGCTGGCGAAATACAACCCGGAGGCGGCCGAAGTACTGTACCTGATGATCGCGGGGTGTTTTTCTGCTGCCACTGCGGATACGCTGTCATCGGAATTAGGAAATGTTTATGGCAAAAGCTACTATCACATGCTCACTTTCCGAAAAATGCAACGTGGTGCTAATGGCGCGGTGAGCCTTCAGGGAAGCATTTATGGCATTATCGGAAGCATTATTATTGCTTTAATATATGTTTTGGGCACCGGTTGGAATGCGCAGCATTTCCTGGTTATCATTATTGCCGGCACAGCGGGCAATGCAGTTGATTCCATACTGGGGCTAACTTTGGAAAACAAAGGCCTGCTGAACAATAATGCAGTGAATTTTTTAAATACGGCTGTTGGGGCGGCGGTGGCGGGGGTATTGTATAAGCTGTAGACGGTTCTATCCACGAAATTCTTTTATGTACGACCCTGTTGGTGTCTTAGTTTGTTCCCTGATTAAAACTTATAGGATCAGATATAGAATTGTGGTTAAGCACGAACAGTCTTGCTGCTGCCAGGGCGGTATGGTTTAAGTTTAAAAGCTTTAACCTTTTGTGCAGCTTCGTGCAGATTATACTTCGTTTGTAAATTTGCCCATATCTCTGCTGTTCCTCCGAAAACCAACGCGATACGATAAGCCATTTCCGGGCTTATATCAGATTTTTCATTGGCGATATTAGACAGATTTGTCCTTGTAACACCAAGTAACCGGGCAGTTTCAGTAATAGTAAGCCCTTTGGCTTCTATTATCTCTTCCCTCAATACCTCACCCGGATGAATAACTCTCATTTTCCTTTTTAACATAACATTCTCCTTTTAATGGTAATCTATATAATCAAGGTCATAAGCATGGTGGCCATCAAAGCGGAATATAATGCGATAGTTCCTATTAACCTTCACACTCCAATAATCTCTTAGCTCTCCTGTCAACTTATGTATATTCCAGTTCTGAAATGTCCCAAAATCCTGCGGAACATCATTTGCTGAATCTATAACTTCAAGCATACGCTCTATCCTGGAAACAAGATCGGAAGGCAATTTATTAGGTTTAGCCTCCTCCCACAATAGCCGCAATCCTTTGTGTTTTATTGTTTTTATCATTCTATAACCATTTCCATCGCTATTGCATATTGTAAAGTTACACTTGTCAACAAGCTTTCACAAATATTATTTTACATTGTAATTAACACCCATGGAAAGCGACCTTTACTGCCACAGAATGACGGAAGGAAACTGAAAAGGCTTGATTCGGGATAATCAAAAAAAATTGAGATAACGTAAATACGTATTGATTGCCTCGTTATTCCAGATAATGCCACAATATATTTTAACTGATACGTTATATGCTAAAACTAATATCATTATGAAAAAAGTCTTTATTCTATCAGTGTTTACCTTTATTGGATTTGCCATTCAGGCACAAATAAAATACGGGATAAAAGCCGGGGCAAATTTTACCACCTTTTCAGGTTCCGACGCTAAGATGGAGGGTATATCTCCAAAATATAAAGTTGGCTTCGCAGGGGGCGGCCTGGTAAACATCCAACTCAGCGAAATGTTCAGTCTTCAGCCGGAAGTGCTGTATTCCCTGGAAGGGACTACTTACAAAGCCCAGGGGGAAAGTGTGCATTTCAAAACAGACTATGTTAACATACCGGTGCTTGCTCAATACAATAATCCTTCCGGCTTTTATGCTGAAACAGGACCACAGGTTGGTTTTTTAACAAGCGCTAAACTTTCGGCAGACGGCAACTCGGTTGACATAAAAGATGGCTTCAAAAAAATTAATTTTTCCTGGGGCTTTGGCGCCGGGTACAAGCTTTCGAACGGGCTGGGAATAGGCGCCAGATATAACCTCGGGCTTACAAGCATAGCGGATGAGGATGGTGGGGAATCCCCCAAAATTAAAGTAGGAGGCTTTCACCTTGGCTTATCTTACACATTCGGAGGAGCCAATGAATAGCAGACGACAGACAAACATATCAAAGCCCCGGCTGTACCGGGGTTTTTTGCTTTTACTGGGTTTTGAATTCTAAAAAATCCCGGATTGCTTTGCAATTGATCATAATCGCTACACCGCATCATCCAGCTCCCTCCTAATCAAACCCCGGCACTTTCATGCATTCCCCGCCTTTTAATGCCGACTGGTGGGCAACAATACCCGGCGCGGTATAGGCCAATGCCTCATGAATATTTACTTCAGGATTGCGGCTGTTGATCAATGCATCAATAAATTCATGGGTAATAAAAGTATGAGAACCATCGTGTCCGCTGTTGTGGCGCAGCGATTGAGGCAACATATCCGTTTGCCACCATTGGGGTTGCTTATATGTTTCTATGGTAGCTTCTTTGTGCTGAAAGCCGGCATCATCACGCCCTATCGTATCTGCCGCATGAACAATCGTGTGCTCCTGCCCTTCCTGCAGCGCGGAGAAAAAGCTCATCTTATCACCGCGCCATTCACCGCGTTCCACGCCTCTTAAAGCACCACGCCAGTTTACTTCCACCCTAAAAGGATTACCTTTATTGGTTTTAAAGAAAGCGGTTTCATTCCAGAACGGGTTATTATATGGATTGTCTTTCAGCAATGGGCTGCCATCACCCCAGCCCATGCCGCTCACTTCTGTAAGGCGCTCGCCGGTTACCGCAATTAAAAAAGCGGTACAGTGGGTAGGATAATGCATCGGTGGAAATCCATGCCGCCATGTTTGTACTCCATCTTCCCAAAAAAGCACTTCCAGCCCCGGGTGATTGTATTCCGCCGCGGCACTGAAAATATTACCAAACTTTCCCTCGTGGTACATTTTTTTTACGGAGATGGTATTCTGGCGATAAACAGTGGTTTCCGCCATCATATAGGTAAGTTCTGTGCGTTTTACGGCATCACGTAACGATGCACATTCTTCCAGCGTCATGGCCGCAGGCACGGCGCACAATACATGCTTGCCGGCATGCAGTGCAGCCAGCACATGACGGGCATGGTCGGGCGCACCTGTGGCGATGAATACCGCCTCAATGTTTTTATCCAACAACAGTTGTTCCAGCGATTCATACGACTTTTTGCAGTTGTATGTTTTTTGCAGCACTTCCCTGCGGTCGGTACGCAAATCGCTTACCGCCTCAACAATACAGTTGGGATGTTCATGAAAATAAAAGCCGGCGCCGAACCTGCCGCCCACAATGCCTATACGGATCTTGCGGTCACTAACAGGTTCCCCCGCAAATGCAAAACGCGGGCTCAAAGCCATTCCTGCTCCGGCAAGCGCAGCTATACTGAGGAAATTACGGCGATGTAGCAGCATATTATTGGGAGTTGACTTAGACATGGGGGTCATTTAATGATCGTATGCTTTATTTCAAAAAAGTATCCACATTTTCCTTCGTTACCAATTGAAACGGGATGAAGATTTCTTTCTTTTCCACCGGTTCCTTCTTTACCAGTTGTATGGCCATATCAATGGCTCCTGCGCCCTGCCCTTTGGCATCCTGGTAAACCGTAGCATCTAATCTGCCGTCTTTCACCGCCTGCAACGCATCGGCTATGGCATCAATGCTCACTACTTTAACCTTGTTCTTTAATTTAGACTGCTCCAATGCCTGCAAGGCCCCCATGCCCATTTCATCGTTGTGGGCAAATACGGCATTGATCTTATCGCCATAGCTTTGTATCCAGTTTTCCATTAGGCTCATTCCCTTTGCCCTGTCCCAATCCGCCGTTTGCTGCGCCAGGATATGTATGCCGGGGTATTTACCAAGCACCGTTTTTGCACCGGCCGATCTTTTGATCTGTGCTGCCTGGCCCATATAGCCTTCTATCATCACTACATTACCCTTCCCGTTCAGCAGCTTAGCGATTTGCTCCATGGCTATTTCACCGGCTTCCTCATCGCGGGAGCCTACAAATCCATCGGGCGCAGCGGCCGTTTCAGAATTTACATTAATAACGGGTATACCTGCCGCTTTGGCTTTTTCAATAGCGGGTGAGCTGGCTTCCACTTCGCATGGGTTGAGGATGATGGCGTCTACCTTTTGCGAGATGAAGGTTTCTACCTGCTGCACCTGCCTGTCGGCCGTGCGCTGCGCGTCATTTACAACCAGCTTCACGTTTTTCTCTTTGGCATGATCTTCCATAGCGTCTTTTACATTCACCACAAATTCAGACTGCAGGCTGAGCATGGAAGCGCCGATGACGATGCCCTTTTCTCCATCTTTATTGCCGCCCCGGTTACATCCTGAAAGGATAGCTCCCGCTATAATTACAGAAAAAATTGTACAAAATTTCATATGACCTGTTGTTGTTTTTTGAAGGGAGGTAAGGTATGTATTTTTTATGATTTTCAGCCACGAATAAACGAATGACCCCAAATAGCAGTTGTGCATTATTCGTGCCTGCCCGTCCGTTCAGGCGGGCATTCGTGGCAGCCCCTTTTCCAGCCACGAATGCGCGAATGAATTTTAAGTATAACAGGCAGCTTCTGTTGTGAAATGTACAGAATGTCCTTATATATAAAATTGAGTTATAACTTTAAAGTCATAAACCTGTAAAAATGCCAGAAATTTTTTTTAAAGAAGAGAGCTATAAGATCATTGGAATATGCATGGAGGTACACAACAACCTTGGAGCCGGTTTTTTGGAGATTGTATACAAAGATGCTTTAACCTATGAATTTTTGAAAGAAGACATTCCTTTTGAACGGGAAAAAATGTATGATGTAAATTATAAGGGAGCTATATTACCTCATAAGTTCTATGCTGATTTTGTTGTTTATGACAACATTATTCTGGAAGTAAAAGGCTGTTCGGGTATTACAGATGAATTCGTATCCCGGGCTATCAACTATTTAAAAGTTTCGGGCAGCAAATTAGCATTGATTGTCAACTTCGGAGAATTAAAATTGAGTTATAAAAGGATAATACTCTGATCCGGTCATTATCTTGTATGAATAAGCACACAAGTCCAATGAACAGCTACCACATTCGTGCATTCGTGGCAACCCCTTTCCCAGCCACGAATGCACGAATGGTTGTCGAATACAAGTGTCTCTTCTACTGCGCATTCTTCCTGTCGAGCAGTACCGCGCCAACAATGATCACACCTTTAATGATCTGCTGGTAGTAGGATGTTACGTTTAGCAGATCCAGGCCGTTGTTGATCACACCTATGATCAATACGCCAACCACTGTTCCGGCAATGCTTCCCCTTCCACCCAATAAGCTGGTGCCCCCGATCACTACGGCCGCAATGGCATCCAGCTCATATGCGATGCCCGCATTGGGCTGACCCGTGGTTATGCGCGAAGCAAGGATAATGCCCGCCAGTCCGGCCAGACCGCTGCACATCATATAAGCAAAAAGCTTCACCCCGCTTACCCGTATGCCCGAAGCTCTTGCGGCATTTTCATTGCCGCCTACCGCGTAAATGTAACGGCCGATACGGGTATAGTTTAAAATTACAGCCGAAACAATGATCACCAGCACAAACAACAATATAGGCACAGGAATATGCAGGAAATCGCCGCCGCCAATATAATTAAAAGCGGGCGACAGGTTCGTAACCGGCCTTCCATCGCTCCATACCAATGCCAGCCCTCTTGCTATCGTCATCATACCCAATGTAACAATGAACGGTGCAACCTTTCCCAGCGTAATGGTTAACCCGTTAATGGCGCCGATAATAACTCCGGTGAGTATACCCAGCATAACCGGAACAATGAGCGCATAGGTGCCGGGATGGGCAAAACTGGCGGCAACAACTCCGGTTAATGCCAGCACCGAGCCCAGGGAAAGATCAATGCCTCCGGCTATAATAACAAAAGTAACGCCGATGGCCAGTATACCGTTAATGGATACCTGCCGTAATACGATCAGGATATTCTGCGCCGTAAAAAAATAGGGCGTGGCAACAGACAGTATGATGCATATGGTTAGAAGAGCTATGAAAATGCCGTACTTAGAGAAGTAGCCGGATGATGATTTTATTTTCGTCAGGTTCATTTTTGAATATTTAAACTTTTACTTTTTTACCCTGATGCAAAAAAGTAACAAAAAAAATCAAGGCTGCAGAAAAACATTTCTTTAAAAATTGATACTTATTCTTCCTTTACCTGACTCACATCATCGCATATTGCATAATCTTTTCCTGCGTGGCTTCAGCGCCGGTCAATTCGGCTTTTATACTGCCGTCATGAACTACTATTATCCTGTCGCTCATGCCCAGTATTTCCGGCAGTTCGGAGGAGATCATGATGATCGCTTTTCCTTTTGCTGCCAGGTCATTCATAAGCCTGTATATCTCTGCTTTAGCGCCAATGTCTATACCTCTTGTGGGTTCATCAAGAATAATAATATCCGGATCATTGAGCAATACCTTTGCCAGCACAATTTTTTGCTGGTTGCCACCACTTAAAAAATTTACTACCTGGTTCCCGGATGGTGTTTTAATAGCGAACCGCTGAATTTGCTGCTCTGCAATGCTACGCTCTTGTTGCATTTCAATAAACGGGCCCTTGCAGCAGCTTTTTAATGCAGCCAGTGTAATATTATGCTTCACCGTTCCCGACAGCACAAGCCCGGTGCTCTTCCGGTCTTCAGTAATCAGTCCTATTCCATAACGTATAGCATCCTTTGGCGAACGAATGGTAACAGGCTTGCCCTTTACAGCAATCGTTCCTTTATACATTTTGTCCAGTCCAAATATCGCGTTTACAATTTCCGTTCGTCCTGCTCCCATCAGCCCCGCTATGCCCAATATCTCACCCTGGCGTACAGAAAAATTAATGCTCCTAAATTTTTCGCCGGTTAAACCCTCAACCGACAAAGCTATTGCTCCGAGTATAACATTTCTTTTTTCAAAAATGGCATTCAATTCCCTTCCAACTATCAGTGAGATCAGTCCTTCGTTGCTTATTGCGCCTGCCGGATGCGTGGCGATATACTTACCGTCACGCATAACCGATATGGTATCCGCGATGCGCAATATTTCATCCATTTTATGTGAAATGTAAATAACAGCAATGCCCTGCCGTTTCAGATCACGGATCATATCAAACAGCATGGCGGTTTCCCTGTCGGACAGCGCCGAAGTGGGCTCATCCATAATAATAACTTCCGCTTTATTGGATAGCGCTTTGGCAATTTCAACCATCTGCATTTCCGCTACGCTGAGCGTCTTCATACGCCGGGTAACATTTATCCGTAATCCTAATTGATCAACAAGCAACTGTGCATCCTTATTTCTTTTTTTACGGTTGATCCACCCGGGAATAGCTATAGTGGGCTCATTGCCCATAAAAATATTTTCCGCCACGCTCAGCTCCGGGAAAGGCAGCAGTTCCTGGTGGATCATGGAAAAGCCTGCCTTAAGCGCATCGTGCACGGAGTTAAAAGTGATGGGTTGCCCCTTGTAAATAATTTGTCCCGCATCGGGCGCATACATGCCGATCAGGATTTTCATTAAGGTAGATTTCCCCGCGCCGTTTTCTCCCATAACCGCATGCACTTTTCCTTTTTCAACATGCAGTTGCACATTATCGAGTGCCTTAACACCCGGAAAGGATTTTGATATATTTTCTGCACGCAGCAGGTATACAGGACTCATTAATGTAAACTGCTTAATTTATTTCTTCACAATATAATATCCTTCATCCGAAATGATCTGCTTATTATCTTTCAGATGAAAAAGATTCATGATGATCCGGGTATCCGGCTTATCAAACAGGTAGAGATGATGCCAGCCATACGCTTCACCGGGAACGGGATTATCCAGTTCATACCGCCCTTTGAAATAATACAGGAAAATAATGTTAGATGTAAACCATCCGTGCCAGTCGTTATGCAACGAGTCTTTTGCCGAAGAACGGCGGATCTTTATGGTAATTCCCGGAACAGGCGACAGGAAATTAGCCCAGCTATAAGATACAGTGAAAGTAACATCATCGGGCGCTTCGTTTGCGGGCGTAATATGGGCATACTTACCAAAAAAGCGGGATAGCCGCACGAGAGCAAACATCCTTATAACAATAACAAACAGGTACAGGGCAAAAAGAACAGATACAAGTGAATCCAAAAAAATGGAAATAGTGTGCATTAGATAAAGTTAATAGGAGTGCATAAATGATCTATAAAGAAATATTACTGCAAAAATCTTTGCAGATCCTCCATCATTTCCTTTGAGCCAATAAACAAAGGGCTGCGCTGGTGAATATGTTCAGGTTGTATATCCAGTATCCGTTGTTTTCCATTGGTCGCATTACCACCAGCCACTTCCGTTATAAAAGCCATCGGATTGCATTCGTAGCACAGCCTGAGCTTGCCATTGGGCTTGCCCATTACCTGCGGATAAAAAAATATTCCGCCCTTTAATAAATTACGGTGAATATCGGCCACCATACAACCATAATAGCGGTTGGAATAGGGCCCGTTCTTATTTTCCGTAGCGGAGATACAAAAATCCACATAGTTCTTCAGCTTCTGATCCACCTGGTTATAATAACGGTTGTCGAATGAATAAAAAGGGCCGTGCGAAGGCATTTTCAAATTGGGATGGCTAAGGTAAAACTCGCCGATAGCGGTGTCTAAAGTAAACCCGTTCACTCCCCTGCGGGTTGCATACACGAGTATGGTAGATGAGCCGTAAATGACATAGCCCGCCGCAACTTGTTTTGTACCCTGCTGCAGGAAATCTTCCAATATAGCCGGTTTACCCAGTTCGGAAACACGGCGATAAACACTGAATATACTCCCTATGGAAATATTAATATCAATATTTCCGGAACCATCTACCGGGTCCATGAGCAGCACATATTTCGACTGGTTGCTTTTGGCATCATCAAACACAACCATCTCCTCGTTCTCTTCGGAAACAATACCGGCGCAATTGATCCCGGATCGCAATACATTAATAAAAACATTATTGGCATATACATCTAATTTCTGCACTACTTCTCCCTGGATATTGATGCTTCCTTCCGCACCCAATATATCTGCCAGGGCCGCTTTATTTATTTCAAGGTTTACCTGCTTGGCGGCCAAACCTATGCCTCGGAGCAAACCTGATAATTCCCCGGTGGCATGCGGAAATAAACGAAGCTGCTGAATAGTGAATTCATCCAACGTAGTGAGGTTCTGGTATCTGGACATGCTTTTTAAATTAATAGTAATAACAGCTAACTTCTGCATTTTTATTTCAATGCTGCCGGAGGGGTTGTAATAAGTTCAATAAATCTTCTTTTTACCCTCTCTGCCTGCTCAGCATTTACTTTTAAATAGTGGTGTTTCCCATTTGTGCCGGGGTTAAAAGAAGTGAATGCATCAGCCATCACTTCAATAGTACCCGGCTCACTCACACTAAAATAATCCTTTGCACCTTCCACAGCGTATAACACAGCAGTTAAATCCCAGGTTTGACGATCGTAGGGCATTTTTGCATAACTTTTATAAGCAATCACCATGGGATGATGGGCTGCCCAGCTAAAATCATTGAGGATGCTTGTTGACGGGTACCTGATCTGCTCACCCACTTCAAAAGGACTGACCACTATTTCGGTTGGCCATTCCTTAAAAAGTTCCCGGGCGGCAGGCACATCTTTAATCACGTTATACTCTTTCATTTTCTTTCCTTCAAAACTTCCCGCCATTACCGATAAAAATTTTACCTTTTTTGCCACAAGCTCCTTTCCGCTCAAATTTGTATACCTGTCCGGGGGCGAATTGAGCAGCCTGGCCAGGTTGGTTGAAAACCCAACAGAAATAATAACAACGGAATGATCAGCAACTTTCGATAATATCCGGCGGTAAAGATTTACCGATTCCGGGTAAGCAGCAGTGTCTTTCATTGTTCTTTTGAAAGCAGGCAGGTAACCGGCTACCACCCGGGTATAATTAACGGCATCGTTTTCCGAGTTTGCGCCATTTACTACTTTTCCAGCCGGTACCTTCGGGTAGCCGTACCAGGTATTCATGATATCAACATATACAGCAGATAAGGGATTATTTTTATTAGAGCTCACCGCAAGCAGCTTAACCACTTTCTGATCGGCATACTTATACAGCATATCCAGCGCCAGGGCGTCATCAATGTCATTGCCCATATCGGTTTCAAAAATTACGGGTAATGGCTCATTAACCGTGGTTGCCGTTTTTGCACTGCTGCAACCGGTAAAAATGATATATGCGACCAGTAAAAGAAATACACAGTACTTTTTTTCAGTCATCCTAACCGTTTAATATGTGTGATGGAAAAATAATGATTATTAATGAAAGTTTCACGGATTACCATTACTCGGTACAATGCAAGCGCATCCTGGTGCAATTACCCGCCTGGTATTTTCAATGGCAGGCAATATATTCAACATGCATTATATATCCATCCTTTACCGTATGGTTTGTATTGTACGATCATGACTGTTAAGCGCTCCTTGCAGCCTGGTGGCCGGAAAGCTAAAAATAAAAGCCCGGCGAGATCAGCTTCCATGATCTTCACCGGACTTACAGTTAACGGCCCCAAAACGGAGTTTACTGTTTAATGTTTTTTATCATTTTTGAAAATGGGTCATATATTGTTTAAACAAATTAAAAATTAGGTGTTAGTGCCGACTCATCAGCAGGGAGACCGTAGTATGGGTCAAGATTTGTGAACGCATCGCTGGGTGGCTCATATCCTTCGGGAAAATAATAATTAAAAGGGTTTGATTTAATTTTCTGTCCGTGGGGTGCGATTATTTCCTGTATCCTGTCAGTTCTCCTGATATCATGCCATCTTTTATTTTCAAAAGCCAACTCCACTCTTCTTTCCTTAAAAATCGCTTCCCGCATATCAGCTTGAGAAGTGGCTGTTGTATTGCCCAATCCTGCGCGGTTACGAACCTTGTCAAGATATGTGGCGGCATCACCGGGTTTATTCTGTTCATTCAGTGCTTCTGCATAAAATAAGCATACTTCTGCATAACGGTAAACAGGCCAATTAATGCCTGTGTTGTTATCTAGTGCATGAGGCTTTGCATACTTTTTTGTATAAGGATATGTTTTAGGCGCCCACAAGCTTCCTGAAAGTGTAACATAGCCAATAGAAGCATCTTTACGTTCATCATCAGGCTCGTAAGCGGCAATCAGATCAGGCGTAGGTATATTTTTTCCTTCAACCGATATGCCCTGCTGATTCTGTGTAGGACCGAATATAGTGGCAACTTCAGAAGCGAGAATAGGCCTTGGAATAAAGGCGTATATAAAATTGCTTTGGTATCCTGCAGAGCCTTCCATATACTGGATCTCAAATATGGATTCACTGTTATTTTTATTACCGGTGGAAGTTGAGAATACATTTTCATATTCAGGAATTAAGCTGTACTCGCCACTGTCAATTATAGACTTGGCCATATCTTCAGCATCTTTCCATCTCTTCTGCTCAATATACAGATTGGTCAGCACTGTTTTTGCAGATCCGGAGGTAGCTCTTCCGGGTTCCTGCGTCGATTTTGGCTTAAGCAGGTTGGCGGCTTCCTTTGCATCGTTCTCTATCTGTATATACAGTTCCTCCGTCGTTGCAAGGGGTAACGCAGCACCGGCCCTGTCAATAACAGGCTCAAGATGTATAGGCACAGAGCCAAAAAAACGCACCAAATCGAAATAAGAAAAAGCTCTTAAATATAATGCCTGGCCTTTCAGGTTATTTTTTGAATCTGCATCAAATTCAACCTCATCAATTGTTGCCAGTATTTGGTTGCTGCGGGCTATTACCTGATAATATAAGCGGTATAAATCTCTTACCCGGGTGTTGGTTGTAATGCCCTGGTTAGTGGGAATATTAAAATCGGCAACATTTTGGGTTTGTTCTTCATTCCCAAATGCAACATTACGAGCGTAGTACGTATTGTCAGAATGTAATTCTGCCAGCACCCAGTTATGGTTGTTAAATATTGAACGTAAGGGTACATAAGCAGCGTTGACGGCCTGCTGAAAATCGGCTTCTTTCTGAAAAAAAGTAGTAGAGCTTAAGCTGGTTTCAGGAGGAACGTCCAGATACTTTTCGCAGGAAGCAAAACCCATGCTCATTAACACTAAAAAAAATATTTTTGCTTTCATATCTATTAATTTAGTCTCTAAGAAATAGTTATTTAAAAGTTTACATTAATTCCAAGCGTGTAAGTACGCGGAACGGGATAGTTTGACAGGTCAAGTCCCTGGCTTAGATTGCCCCCGTCTCCGTCACCATTCCCCTGCGCACTGGTTTCAGGATTTGGTCCGCCCCAATAATCAGTAAACGTGTACACCTGTTGAACAGAAGCATATAATCTTGCAGATTTAACAGGGCTCTTTTCTTTAAAATTAAAATTGTACCCTAAAGTGATATTCCTGATAGAGAAATACGAAGCGTTAGCTATGAAATTACTGTTCATCCAGTCTCTCTCAACGCCTGTTATTTGCCCACCGCCAACTGTTGTTCCAAATCGGCCCTTACCAGGGTTTTCCGGAGAACGAAACCTGTATTTAACTTCTTCCACCAAATTAAATACGCCATCCAGGTTGGCGGTACTATAGAGATGACGAACCAGGAGTTGATTACCCTTGGAACCTGAACCAATAATGGAAAAATCAAAGTTGCCGTATTGTAAAGTATTTGTAATACCGTAAATAAAATCCGGAAAAGGATTACCGATAATGGTACGGTCATCCTCATTGCCTCCGTAGGTAATTATGCCATCGTTGTTTACATCTTTGACCTTAATACTACCCACAACAGAGCGTCCCGGGATTTGAGGAGATTTATCTAAATCATCCTGATTCATATACACCCCCTGGGCTACAAGTCCGTAAAACTGGCCGAATGGTTTTCCTACCTGTGTTATGTGAAATGTTCCATATACCCTGTCAATACCATCTGCCAGGGATATTACCTTGTTTCGGTTAAATGAAATATTTGCATTGGTAGTCCATTTCAATTTCCCTACCATGTTCCGGGTAGTTACTGCCAATTCGTGACCCCAGAATTTTATTTCGCCAATATTATCATTAAAGCTGCCGAACCCTGATTCCTGCGGAACCTGTACACTATAGAGCAGGTTCGTTGTGCTTTTCTGATAATAATCATAGGTTAGCTGTACCCTGTCATTAAAAAATCCTAAATCTAAACCAATATCATACTGAGCTGTCGTTTCCCAGCCTAAAGCAGGGTTTGCTAATGATGTTACCGCTGCTCCGGTAGCAACGGAATTTCCAAACACAGTGTTCACGGTATTATTAACAAGTGCATATTGTGTATAATTACCAATGTTATTATTACCAATTACACCGTAGCTGGCGCGTATTTTACCAAATGAGATGGTATTTTGATCTTGCATAAATGCTTCATCGCTAAATACCCATCCGGCAGACACTGAAGGGAAAGTTCCCCACCTGTTATTGGAGCCAAAACGGGAAGAACCATCTGAACGTATAGCTGCAGTGAGCAGGTATTTTCCTTTATAGTTATAGGAAATTCTTGACAGGAAAGAAGCCAGTGTCCATTCATTTATAAAATTATTAGTGCCTCCCCTGCTTATATTTAAAGCGCCCTGAATGGTGGGAAGCCTGTCGTCTGTATAAGTATCCGCCTGTATCCTTTGTCCGTTTTGACGATACCGCTGGTTGGTAAATCCTCCCAGAATTTCAAAGCTATGATCACCAATGTCCTTATTGTAAGTGACCAGGTTTTCATTCAGAAAATTTACATTCTCCCAGCTTTGCCGGATGGAAACTGCGGTCGTTGGCACTGAAACATTTATCGCACTCGTTGCAGTGGAGGGATTAAAAAAGAAAAAGCGATTGCTTTGATATTCGAGATTTACTGTTGATTTTAAAGTAAGTCCTTTTATTGGTTCATACTGCGCGTATGCGTTACCTAATAAATTAATTGTTTTGGTCTCATTTGTCAGCTCTTCAGCGGCCCTTACCCAGTTAGGGTAATTAAAAATATTACCGGTACTTGCCGGGAAAGTATTATACAATGTTAATTGCCCGTTATTATCATATATAGGCATGATGGGCCAGGTATGCAATGCATTGAACAAAACGCCCGTTCCGCGATCCCCGTCTGTGCGCGGCGTGTTATCAAATATATAGGAAGGGGCCACATTAAATCCAATCTTTACCTGATCCGATACCTTGTAATCGGTGTTCATTCTCAAAGAATATCTCTTATATGCATTATTCAGTACTACGCCCTGCTGATCAAAAATACCTGCTACAACAGAGGTGTTTACTTTATCAGTGCTTGAAGATAACATCAGATTATAGCTGTACAACGGAGCTTTACGAAGTAAGGCATCGTACCAATCATTATTTTTACCAGCATATTGTTGGGGATTTTGAAACTCTCCCGGCACAGGCAACCCTTCATCTTCATAATATTCCTTTTTAAACTGGGCAAACTCCACAGCATCCATCATTTTAATTCTGCCCCGCATCGGCACTTCCTGTATTCCCGCATAGGTGTTTAAACTAATACTGGTTCGTCCGCTTTTTCCTTTTCTGGTAGTAACCAGTACTACTCCGTTAGCGGCACGCGAGCCGTATAATGAGGTAGATGCAGCATCTTTTAAAATGGCAATACTTTCAATCTCGTCCGGATTTAAAGCAGAAATATTGCCGGTCCATGGAAAACCATCCACTACATATAAAGGATCGCTTCCTGCAGAGACTGATAATTGTCCGCGGATTCTAACCGACATACCCTGCCCCGGTTTGCCTGTTGTTTGATTAATTTGCACACCGGCCAAACGCCCCTGCAGCTTTTGGGTCATCTGCGAAACGGGTATATCTTTAAATTCCTCTGCACGTATGTTTTGTACAGATCCTGTTACCTGTCTCCTGAGCTGATTACCATAGCCCACCACAACTACTTCTTCCAGGCCTTTCGTACCGGCAGTCAAGCTTATGCTTATGGAGTTGCGGCCATCAATGCCTATCTCCTTGGTTTCGTAGCCTACAAATGAAAAAACAAGCGTTTTACCCGTTCCTGCATTTATGGAAAATCTGCCGCCAGCATCTGTTTGTGTGCTTACATTGGTTCCCTTAACGGAAACCGTTACGCCCGGCAAGCCGTCAGAAGAACCTGCATCCGTTACCGTTCCGGTAATGGTTTGCTGCTGGGCAAGCGTGTGCAATGAAAAGAATGTTACAACCAGGAAGGTTGAAAAACATTTGATGTAAGAAATTGTTTTTTGTTGCATAGCAATTTTTTGAAGTAAAGTGAAAATTGTTTTGGTCCGATATGTAGTTAATGAAGGGCAATAGATCTCTGGTAGTAAAATTCCCGATCTGTATCCGCCTTCTCATTTTTGAAAACAGGGATGATCAATCTTACTAAAACACCCTGAACGGGGTATATGTAAACAGGTATCTATTTCATGTACTAACTAAGAAGTATTCGGATTTTTAACCGGAGGCTTTTGTTTTGGCATAGCAATTAATTTTGGAATAATGTAAGAAATAAAATAAGTGTTTCTAAAACATTTATTGAAAGTAAAACCATTAATTTGCATGCCCGTCCTGTACCTCCATGTTGCATCCTGTAGCATGCTGCTCTTTGGCTAGAAAGCAGCCCGTGATACTACCTATGGCACAAAGTGGCGGACCAAATCTTCACTATAATAAATGCATACTAATGGTAAATACGTATGTTACTGAACATATGCCAACAATAGTATACCGTTGGCATTAGCTTTCTTACAACAATACCTATATTAATACTTAATGGTTTACCATTACACAATGTAGCATTACTATTTGTAGCAGATTATATGCTGTTCCCTTGTAGTAACGGAAATGGATACTCGCTGTTTTAAGACAGCTTCGCGCGCTTTTCAAAACGCTAATATTCACTTTTTAAAATCCAGCTTCTGCGCATTTTTCTGCGCTTTCAATGCCAGTTCAGTGGCAAGGAAACAATGCTCCTGCGGCATAGCCGTTTCCGTACGGTTGATGACATCATTCACAAACAATTCGCCGAAAGGAAGGGGATCTTTGCTACAGTCAACATAGCGGGTTGCTGCCTGGTTTACAAGAAAAAGATGATTGCCACCTTCACGCCCGGCAATATCAATATTTTTACGAATTTCAATGTATCCTTCTGTACCAAGAATGGTGAGTCTCGCGTCTCCCCATGAGTTTAATCCATCAGGTGTAAACCAATCCACACGGATGTATCCTGTGCCATTGTTGCCTCTTATCATTACATCACCGAAATCTTCAAACTGCGGGTACTGGGGGTAATGCACATTGCCCACCTGCGCAGCAATAATATCCGCTTTGGTGGAACCCGTAAAAAATAAAAACTGGTCAAACTGGTGTGAGCCGATATCGGTAATAATACCGCCAAAATATTTTTTATCAAAAAACCATTCCGGTCTTGATGCGGGATTCATGCGGTGTGGACCCGTACCGATGGTTTGAATAACATTGCCTATGATGCCGGCTTTCACCAGCTCACCCGCTTTTACCGTTGCCCGGTTCTCTAACCGCTCGCTATACATGATCGTATACAGCCTTTGGGTTTCCTTTTGCACACGGCGTACCGCCTCAAGTTGCTCCAGCGTGGTAATGCCGGGCTTATCAACCAGGTAGTCTTTCCCATGCCGCATCACTTCAATGCCTAACGGGGCGCGTTCCACAGGTATACCGGAGCTGAGGATGAGTTGTACAGTATTGTCTTCGAGTATTTCTTTTTGATTACGGGCAGACTTTGCCTGCGGATACCTTTTTGCAAAAGCAGCCGCCAGATCAGGTTCTTTGGCATAAAAAGAAACCAATTGCCCGCCTCCCCTTGTTACCGCATCAACCATACCGTATATATGAGAATGGTTGATACTGATCACCGAAAACCTGATCCCGGGCTTATTCTGCGTCAAAGCAATTGACTTGTCGGCTAATGATGAAAACAGGGCTATGCCCGCGGCAGCTTTAGAGCCGGTTGTTATAAACCGTCGCCGGTTGAAGATGGATTGTTTCATGGGCTTCTTTTTTATAACAGGCGTTAAAGACTAAATTTAGTTTATTGTATTGCAACTGTTTTCATTTTGTGATTAATTTTGCGGGAAGTGAAACAGTAAAAGTGAAACGAAACTACATGCGTATCACCTTTATGCCTTTAGGTGCATCTACTGTAGTAACCACTTTCCCGTTTGGCTGTTTCACATGCTTTACTTTAACCAAACCATAGGGTGTGGGAAAGCTTCCTTCTGCAAATTGCAGATCGCCCAGCCGGGGTTGTATTGCTATTACCTTACAACCCGGAGCCAGTACTTTAATGCCCAGCACATGTTCGGTTAGCCACGGTGTAGGCCCGCTTGCCCAGCCATGACTTAAGCTGTGCCTGAAGCCGATGTAGCAATAGGCGCCATAATCGCCATGAATATCTTTTTGCCCGGGTTTTGGCAATTCATCAATACGCGATGCATTGGGCAGCCAATCCAAATTAAAATCTTCCCAAAACGAGGTTGCGCCGAGGTTCAGCATCGCGCCCCAATATTCCCTGATGGCATCTAAAGCACCCTGGTAATCGCCCGCTTTTGCTTTAGCCTGTAACATGTAGTATCCATAAAAAGTAGAAAAATTGTGTGCGCCGTTCACCGCCAGCACTTCTTCATTGGCCTTTGCGGCCGGCATCAAATCTGTAAGCGCCATAAGCGCCGCCCCCTGTTTTGAATGATTATGATCGGGAATGTATTTCTTTAAACGGCCAACAGCGGCTTCGCAATTTTTTTGAGTTGCCGGTTCATTTAAAATTTTGCACAACTCTGCACCTGCAGTTAACGACCACACCATCATGGCCTGTAAACCGGCATCCACGCCTTTTTTATTCTCGCTCGAAGGCCAGTCTAAAAACCGGGTGCCGTCCAATTGTTCTTTACCGTCCTTATCAATTTTGGTAATGATGTAGTCCAGCAATTTTACAAGGTAGTCCTTTTGCTGTTGCAGGTATTTTAAGTCGCCGTTATGATAATACCAGTCGCGGTGAATAATGATCCACCACATGGAATAAGTGCTGATGCCGTTCATCCAGCCGGGCAGCGGGGTTATATCGCGCGACAGATCAAGGCTCTTAGGCACCACTTCGTTATTGCCGAAAACGGCACTGATCGTAGAGGTTTCGGGATGCATATCGCCCACCCAAACCAGCCTGTCTCGTTTGATGCCATCCCACAAATAATCCTGCATATTCAGGTGCACGGTATAAGCACCAGTCATCCATATTTTATTCAGCAAAGTATCGCTGCTGTTGAATGATCCGAGATAAGGAATGTCCCTAAACACAAAAATGGCACGCACTTCTTTTAGCTGCAATTCTACATTTTCATCAAGCAGGTCAATGCGTACAAAACGAAACCCTGTATTGCCTACTTCCAGCTTGCCCAGCCAGGGTACTTCCACGATCATATCGCGCATAGCATGATCATTGGTGGCGTTTTGCTTAGGCTCAATATCGCTCATTGCTTCGCTGGCCGATTCTCCAAAACGTACCCGTAACTTAATGGGCTTTTCACCTGGGAACATGCCGGTTACTATTTGTAGTCCGCCGTGCAATTCCCTGCCAAAATCGAACAATAAGGCGGGTTTTATTTTTGCATCGCTTTTAAGCACACACATATCTTTGTTGGAAAGATCAGCCTGGCCGTTCCCCGGCTTCAGCAGTCTCTGCTCATTTTTAATGTTTGCCGGAGCATTCTCTGTTTGCCATAAAATTTTAACCGGCGACAGGTAACGGATTACTGTTTCGGTGGATTGTGCCTGCCGGGTTTGGTTAAATACAGGCGGCAACTGGGCATTTGCTGTTCCACAAGCAATAGCGCAAAGGAGCAATGCGGGTAATAATCTTTTTTTCATTTGTAAGTGCTTCATCAGTTTTTTGATGTGCGGGAATAACAATAGCAGTCGTTCCCTTCAGCGCTGAAGGTAGCAGCAATACAGCATAATTTCATCCTGTACCTTCCTGAGCATGTGCAAAAAAAGAAACCAAAAGCACTGTTGCTATGCATGGATAAAACGTATAGGAACATTATGACTGAACCTGCGTGCACTACAAGCGGCAAACAGAAAAAGGCAGTTGAAACATTATTCCAACTGCCTTTTATTTAAAATATTTCATCTGGAAAACTTACCTGGCGGCAGCAGCTTCCTGTTGCTTCTTTAAAAACTTCACGCCTTCAATGGCTATGCTTTCTTTTGAAGGCTCCATCTCCCTCCAGATGCATGCCGCCCGTGCAATGATCTCAATAGCGGGCGTAAAGGATTCGATGACTACATCACCATCATAATCTACCTGTTTTAACGCGTCGAATATGCCCGTCCAGTTAATGTGATCATTGCCGGGTGTGCCCCTGTCGCTCCCGCAGGCATGAAAATGTCCCAGCTTATTACCCGCTTTCAATATTGCTTTCGCGGAGTCTTTTTCCTCAATATTCATGTGAAAAGTATCTAAGTGCATCAACAGCGCCTTCTCATTAACATCATTCACCATCTTTAGCGCCTGGTCGCAGGTATTGATAAAGTCGGTTTCAAAACGGTTAAGTGGTTCAATAGCCAGCTTAACATTGAGTTGGCCTGCATGTGCAGCCAGCGTACGCAAATGCTTTACAACGGTATCCCATTGCTGCTTATAATCTTCCGGAGCAACCAAGTCTGCTCTCCCAACTTCTGAATACAAAGGTCCGATTAACGTAGGATGACCCAATACAGGAGACAGGTCAATTACCGCTGTTAAATAATCCAGCGCTCCTTTCTGCGCTTCGGCAGTGCCCCGCAGATCACGTCCGCCGCCCATGGCAGCGCAAATAGAACCACACACCAGCCCGTTATCATCCAATGCCTTTTTCACAGTAACCGGGTCTATATGCGATGCGTCTTCCAGCGCAATTTCAACGGAATCAAATCCCCATTTTTTAAACTGGGGGAATAACGAAATGCTTTCTGTGGTAAAAGGAGAGGTAAATAAAAACGTGTTGATACCAAATCTCATGAATCAAATATTTAATTAGTGAATGTTGATTCAATGTCATTCAGTTAAGCGGTTGGTGAAGACACCAACCATGGCGGCTCGCCGAGGCTGACCAAAAGGTTTAGTTTAAAGATATGGCACAAAGACACAAAGTGATGCTTTTCACGCTTCTATTTCTTTGTGGCTTGGTGGCTAAATATTACTTTTTGGTAGCCCCCCAATACTAACTAAACGACATTGAATATTGTTTGTAAATATAAGAAGGACAGACTGCTTTGCAAGTAGCTTTACTTTTTCTGCAAAAAAACATACACTCCTTTTTTATTAGATACAATAATATCGGGCAGTTTATCGCCATTAATATCTTCCACCACAAGGTTCAAACCGGAGCCGGAGTCATTATCCACTTCATGTTTTATCCATGCAGGTGTTTTCCCCGGTTTATATTCAAACCAATACAATACCGCGGGTTCATGTGCACCGGGATCTCCGCCGTTGTGCGCGAAGTATCTTTTACCGGTAACAAGGTCCGGATGCCCATCACCATTAACATCCACCAATGCCAGACTATGGCTCTGCGAAAAGCTGGAATCAATGTGATGATGTGTAAATGTAATATTCCCGTTGGCATCTTTTTGCTGTTCATGCCACCATATACCGTAATTGTGCGCAGAAGAACTGATGATATCCGCCAGTTCGTCACCATTTAAATCCATCACATACATTTGTGCGCAATCTTCGCTCAGGTCCGCAGCATGAAACGTCCAGTTGGGCTGTTTAGGGTCTGAAGGCCCTTCCCACCATCCCTTGCTGATCAGCACATCTTTTCTTCCATCACCGTTGATATCGGCATAGCCCAATCCATGGGTGTACATATGCGTGCCGGGTATCCCTTCATTACCATCTATTACTGTCAGCACCCAGGTGGTATCACCCTTTTTTTGCGGCGATTGCAGCCAGATGATCTGCTTCTTTTCAGGATCGTTGCACACAATATCTTTCCTGCCATCGCCATCTACGTCAACAAACAACGGCGCCTCATTGCCTACCGATGTATGGATAACATGCACGGGCCAATGCCCGGGCTTATTCTGAGGGTTCTCATGCCATACCGCTGTTTTCCCCGGCCAATCAATCCGTACCTGGTCAATCCACCCGTCCTGGTTTACATCCATGCTGAAATTCAAAAATGAATTGCTGTAACCCACTCCTACCACGTATTTTTCCGGCTTTGCTATCTCATGCTTTTTCCAGTCCGGCGCCTCAAACCAGAAAGCACCGGCTATCACATCTATTCTGCCATCTTTATTTACATCTCCAACGGCAGCGCCTTCGCTAACGAAATCTTTGCTAAGCACCTGTTTGCTGAATGTTACCGTACGGGATTTTTGTTGATTAGCCTGCGTATTACAGCCGGCAATCATTAAGCCCAATGCTAAACCGCTTATTAATACTTTACGCATCTCTGCTATCATAATTTTTATTTTAAACATTTATAAATTTAACGAACATATCCTTATTCCGGGGTGAAGACACGCACCGGGGGGAGATACTTATTCGCGAGTAATCAATGGTCAATAGTGAATAAATGCACGTTTCTCTTCTCACCTTTCATGTCGTGAAACGAATTCACCCTTCACCCTTCACCATTCACTTCTCACCTCTCACTTCACACTCAGCAAATACTTCATCAGCGCATAAAAATCTTCCTCTTTAATGGTATTCCTGAACTGGTCGGGCATCAAAGTGTACTGCGATGGCTTATTTTCTCTGATATCACTTTTAGCCACCGAAAATTCCTTGCCTGATGGATCAGCATATACCATTACTTCACCCTCTGTTCTGCGGTATAATCCACTCACCAGCTTTCCATTCTTCAAAGTAATGTTATAGGTACGAAAAGCCTGCGATATATTCCGGTTGGGATCAAGGATTTTTTCTGTAAGGGCCTTAACACCCCAATTGCCAATTCCATCTAACTGCGGCCCTACCAAACCTCCTTCGCTCTTTATTTGGTGACACATACTACAGTTCTGAACAAAAATGTTTTTCCCTGCTTCGGGGGTAGCAGTAGAAATACCTACGCCGGCTATCCGGTCTTCCATCAGTTTTTGTCTTTCTTCCGCATCCGTTTTATTGCTGCCCCAAAGTGCATCCAATTGCTTTTGCTGAACTGGTGTACTATTGGCAGCCAGTCTTTCCCGCACCACCGGCTCCGTTAATACCGTCGGATTAAACTGCTTTTCCTTAAATGCCTCTAATATATGATTTATACCCTCCTGTGAAGCGGCGAGATTAGAAATAATAGCCGTTTGTACTGAAAAACTGCTACCGGTTAATCCTTCCTGCAATATATGGTAAGTAGCGGCGGATGGGTGCTGGGCCAGCGCCGCAGCCATTTTTTGCCTGAGTGCAGGCAATGCTGTTTTATCATTAAACAGCTTCCCGACCAATGCTGTATTATTACCGGAAGCAATATGCATGAGCGCATTGGCTGCCGCTGCACGAACTTTATAATCTATCCATTCGGCCGCCACTATTTTTTGCAAAGCAGGCTGCAGCGCTGCTACTTTATATTCACCGGCAATTTCGGCCGCCCGTATGCGACGTTCATTCATTTCATCTGTTCCCTTGCCGGGAATAGGCACAACCGCCGGTTCCAGCTTGCCTATTCCAACGGAGCCTGTTTTTGTGCTGTCAACAACTTCTATATAGCCCAATTTCCCCTGCCATGCCGAAAGATCAAAAGGCACTTTTTCTTTGATGAGATCTTTAAATTCCATGGTTTCCTTCTGCTCCATCCGGTATTCCGCTACCACTTCATTACTACCCTGCAGGCGTATGCGAACAACATTTTTTGAGATGCCTTTTTTGGTATCACTGTTGTGTATATCATTATCAAAAACATTCATATGCAGGGTGGCAGGCAATGTAAACGGAACCGAATACAATACTGCCATTGGATTATAACCATGCGCCTCGCTGAAGATGATACGGAAAGCCGGCGCAACATTCGTTAAAAACTCATCAGACACCCGCCACGGATCTGCAGGCTCACCGGTGCTGTCGAGCGGACGACTTTTCCAAACATCACTGGCTTCGGAAATATTTTCAAGAAAATGTTTGGTTAACCCGATACCCCATTGCTGCATTTGATGCGAAGGCTTAGCTCCCTTTTGTGCAATACCCTGCCGTATGGTATTGTACAGCATAAACTGCACATCCTTATCTTTTTCAAACCGCTGTCTGATCAACGCAACAGCATCATCTACCTTCGAAGATGGAAGATAACGCCCCGCGTATTCAAAGCTGTGAATAAGCTGCTGCCGGGGCATCTCATGGCTTTTCATATGGTTCAGCACAAACCCTGCAGCTTCAGCCGAAGGCACATCCAGCATTACTTTACACAGGATAGCCAACTGCTCCTCCTTCCACTGCATGCCCAATGCTCTTTTTATTTCCGCATTGTCTCTCAGGTTATTTCGAATACCGAGCAACGCTGTATACCTGAGATGCGAATCCTTTTCATCTGTTCTGTTATACATATCCAGCAATGGAGCTATATTTTCAGCATTGGTAAATTTGGTGAGCACACCGGTTGCAATACGCCGTACATGAGGATTCTGATCATTCATCGCCTTCACAACCATACCACGATGCGACAGACTCAATGTATGCATTTCGGTGAGTATCCTTAGCGCATGCACCCTTATTACCGGATCCTGGTGCTGCAGCGCTTCATCAAGTTGCGTAACGGGCAAGGCATCTAAGCGATTCAGTATCCACAGTGCCTGTATATATACTTTTTCCGGTGAAGCAGCAGTCAGTAATTTTTTTAGAGGCTCAACAGCTCTTTCTTTCCATACATCTGCAATGCGGTTGGCAATAGCAAAGCGGGTAGTTAACTGTTCACTTTGCAAACCGGTTAACAATTCTTCCAGGCTGGCCTTCGACCAATCATTTGCTTTCACATCCTTATGCGCTTCCTTTCCTTTATAAGTAATTTTCCATATCCGCCCGCTTATCCTGTCCCGGCCGGGATGGTTTAAAGGCACTTCATAGTGACCTATAATCCGGTTATAAAAATCGGCTATATACAAGGCGCCATCCGGCCCTGTTTTTACGTCAACCGGGCGAAACCAGGGATCGTTACTCACCAAAAAGTCTTCCTCACGTTTAGCAACAGGTGTAGATCCGTTAAATGTCATGGTATTGCGGTTAACCTTGCAGGTTACCACATCACCCGAAAAAAAGCTGTTCCTGTATGCTTCAGGAAATTGTTCACCGGTGTAATAATCCAATCCCGCAAGGGCAGTGGATCCAAGTTCATAGCTGGTCATTTCGGGGGCAAACCCTATTCCGGCGGGGGCGATCTTTCCAAAATGAGGATAGTCGCCGCCAGGGATGAGCTGGTAGATGGGTTTGGTATGACAATCTAAAGAGTACAGATAACCCCATTCGTCGTAGCTATAACCAAAGGGATTCACCCTTCCAAAAGTAGTTTGTTCCACCCGGCTTCCATCGGGTTTAAACCGAAACGTATTGCCAGAAGTCATGGTAATGGAATCCCCATCCGCGCCGGCTATGGTAGATGTGTTGGTAAACCCGTGGGAAGAATGAATCCAGCCGTCGAATCCGCGGATGAAATTATTTACCATACCATGGGTATCTTTAAATCCAAAGGGGCCCAATAAAGCTTTTTGCTTGTCGGCTTTACCATCTTTGTTGGTATCGGTAAAGCGATAAACGTTGGGAATGCTGTAAGCAATAGCACCATCGCTTACGGGTAATATGCCGATAGGAATATTTAAGGTGTCTTCAAAATGAGTGAATTTATCCGCCTTTCCATCTCCGTTTGTGTCTTCCAGTATACTGATGCGGTCTCCGCCTCTGCCGAAACCTGCCGCCATCGGGTATTCCGATGATTGTGTAACCCATAACCTTCCCTGGTCGTCGAAGGCAATATTCATAGGTTTGGTGATATCCGGCTCGGAAGCAAAGAGCGTTATTTCAAACCCTTCCGGCAATATAAACCCGGCACGTTCCTGTTCGGGTGTTTGAAATGCTGTACTGCGTACATGTTCTGAAAATTTTTTCTCATCACGTTTTCCTGGTTTTGTGCCGGAAGACTGATCGCAGGATAAAAGACAATTACATAAAATAAAAATGCCGGAGATAGCAAAGAAATAGGGGCGCATATGAAATACAATCGTTTAATAAGATTATGCCTGTAAGTGTAAAATAGACAGTTTCTTTTACATGAGCATCCTGCACTAACCTTGTGGTGGAAGATATAGGGTTATAGGGTGTAGGTGTCAGTGGTAAAAATGGAGGTATCAGGTTGCAGGATTCAGGTACGCGGGTTCAAACTATAAGCACTTTGTCCCGAAGCTCTTACCCATTCTCCATTCCCGCATTCTTACATTTTCAAATTTTCAAATTAAATATTTCCCTTCTTCAGTTCTTCCACCGCAAAATTGGCTGCCCTTGCAGAAAAAGCCATGTAAGTGAGTGATGGATTTTGAGTAGAAGTTGAAGTCATACAGGCGCCATCGGTCACAAATACATTTTTACAGGCATGCAACTGGTGCCATTTATTAAGCATAGATGTTTTAGGATCATGCCCCATGCGCACACCACCCATCTCATGAATGTCCAATCCGGGAGCACCGGGACGCTTGCTGGTTTTCACATCTTTAAATCCTGCGGCCGTAAACATTTCACTAACCTGTTCAAAATAATCACCCAGCATTTTCGCGTCATTGTCATCAAAGTCTACAGAAATTTTTAAGAGGGGAACGCCCCAGTCATCCTTCTTATCCGCATCCAGCTTTATATAGCTTTGTTCTTTGGGAATGGTTTCACCCATCATGTGCGAACCCACATGCCATGAACCCAGCTTCCGGTTCAGCAAATTATCTTTCAGCGTTTCTCCTATCACAGATGTATCGCTGTAAAAGCCACGGCCCGCGCTAAACCCTGCTGCATAACCACGGAGGAAATCTGTTTCCTGTTTGTATACATTTCTAAAACGGGGAATATAGCATCCTGCCGGATTACGTCCATCTGTCCGGAACTTTTCCAACTGTCCCTCATACCGGCCGCTTACTCCTCCTCCATAATGATGAAACGCTACATACTTTCCCAATACGCCGCTATCGTTACCCAACCCGTTGGGAAAGCGGTTTGATTTTGAATTGAGCAGGATAAGGTTGGTATTGATGGCAGAAGCATTTACAAAAATGATCTTAGCAAAATATTCTATCTCCTCCTTTGTGTTGGTATCAATTACTTTAACACCGGTTGCCTTCCCTTTCTTTTCATCATATATAATGGAATGCACTACAGAAAAAGGACGCAGGGTTAGATTACCTGTTTTTTGCGCCCACGGGATGGTAGAAGCATTGCTGCTGAAATATCCGCCGAAAGGGCATCCGCGCTGGCACAGGGTTCGGTTCTGGCATTGTCCGCGCCCCTGCTCCAAATGTATAGGCTGTGGCTGCGACAAATGCGCTGCCCGGGCGCTGATCACATAGCGTCCTTTATATTTTTGACTCACCTGCTCTTTAAAATAATCTTCAACTGCATTGAGCGGGTAGCCCGGGAGAAATTCACCGTCAGGCAATTCTTTCAAGCCATCTTTATTACCGGCTATGCCTGCAAATTTTTCTACATAACTGTACCATGGCGCAATATCTTTATAACGGATCGGCCAATCTACGGCAAAACCATCGCGTGCCGGTCCTTCAAAATCAAAATCGCTCCAGCGCTGCGTTTGCCGGGCCCACAATAGTGATTTTCCTCCTACCTGGTAGCCCCTTATCCAGTCGAATGGTTTTTCCTGTATGTAGGGATGCTCATCATCTTTCACAAAAAAATGCATGGCGTCTTCCCTGAACGCATAACACTTACTAACGATAGGTGATTTTTCTCTTATTGTCAGTGGTACTTCGCCCCTGTGCTCGAATTCATAAGGAAGCATATTGGTGGTAGGATAGTCTTTGATGTGCTTTACATCCCTGCCACGTTCGAGCAGCAATGTTTTCAATCCTTTTTCGGTAAGCTCTTTTGCCGACCAGCCACCGCTGATCCCTGAGCCTATTACAATGGCATCGAATGTGCGTTCTTTAATGCTGTCTGTATTTAACTGAGGCATAATTTTTTGTACTTTATTAAACCTTATCTACAGGGAAATATCCGTTATACCTGCCGGGAACCATTTCATATTGCTTCATATCGGTCATTGCATATTTCGAATTGGTGAATCCCTGTATCACTCTTCGTTTGGTGATCTCAAAAAAAGTATGAAGCGCAGGATCACTGGTAGTATCCTCCAGAGTACTTTCAATAAAATGAATTCTGGTGGTAGCGTCTAACTGGTTGAAAGGTTTGTTGTTTTTTTCCAGCGCAACTTTATTCAGAGAAACCAGTCCCAATTTAAAAGCTTTCTGATCTTCGGCATTATGACAATCATCTACCATTTTTAAAGTAAATAAGTGCAGGTTAAGGTCCCTGGCGCCGGGCGCATCAGCCGTTTTGGGGATCATCGTTTCTGCAACCTCTCCCAGCAGGGCTTCTTCACCTACCAGTATGTCTAAGTTCTTAAGTTCAATGGATGACTTGCCATCGCCTGCGCAGGATGGGAGAAGGTATATCCCTCCCGCAAAAATCATGAGGTTTTTTATAGCAGATCGTCGTTTCATTACAGGTACTTTTCTTTGATCATGAATGCTTGTTTTTACACATAGGTACATAGTACACAAAAAAGAACACATAGCGTGTTGTTATGTATCCTATTGCTGACCGGTATTGATCCGTTATTATTGGTGGGTTAAGGTAAAAAAATATTTGCTAATAAACCTATCTATCTGAATAAGTGTTTTGTACGCTGTTTAAATCTGTGGCTAACAAAACCAGCCTTCACTCCTGCACAACACTGCTGCTACTGTATAAACCCGCTACCTTTCATCCATTTCATACAAATATCCATCCATTCTTCTACTGGCATTTTCAAAACAAAGCCATGATCGCCCTTTGGATAAATATGCATTTCTGCAGGCACTTTATTGTGCCGCAATGCTTCATAAAAAGAAATACTGTTATCAACATCCACTGCTTTATCATCGCCCGCATGGATTAAAAAGGCGGGTGGCGTTTGAGCCGTAACCTGCAGTTCATTGGAAAATAATTTTATTTTTTCGGGTGATGGATTTTTGCCCAGCAGGTTATTTCTTGATCCACGATGCCCCAGGCTGTCGGTCATGCTGATAACCGGGTACACCAATATCATAAAACCCGGACGAACGTTGACCTGCTGTTTATTAACGATAACCGGATGATTAAAATGCGTTCCTGCAGTAGAAGCCAGGTGCCCTCCTGCAGAAAAACCCATAATGCCAACTCTGCCTGTATCTACATGCCATTGATGGGCACGCTGTTTTATTAATTGGATCGCCTGCTGCGCATCCTGTAATGGACCGGTGCTTTTATCTTTCATAATCTTATCATCCGGCAAACGGTACTTTAATACAAATGCCGCCACACCCTGCTTTGCGAAATATTCGCCAATAGCAAATCCTTCTTTACCCATTACCAGGCCGCCATAGCCACCACCCGGACAAATTACTACTGCTGCACCATTTGCTTTTTCTTTTGGTGGAAGATAAACGGTTAATGTTGGCGTAAACACCTTAAAAGCAACCGCATTAACCGAATCATAGCGTTCTTCATTGGGAGCGTTTAATGCTCCCGGGATATTTTCTTCGTACAGGGGAATCGTTTGCTGTGCAAAAGACAACTGGCAAGCCATCATCAAAATCAATAAACAGACAGGTAATTTTAATAACATAAGCTTAAAATATTACAATATAAAAACGCGCATGGTTTTAGGACCATGTGCACCCAATACCAGCGATTGTTCTATATCGGCTGTTTTGGAAGGCCCGGCAATAAATACACCAAAACCGTAGTCTGTATTGCCAATATTCTTGTAGGCATGATGCATTGTTGGCACTATGTTTTCCTTTTTAATAATAACAGCCAGTTGCTGTGTAATAAAAGGCAATACCCTTTGTGGCAATATATTATCTGTTACCCAAACCGCCCCATTTTCGGCCACGCCAAATTGCGCAGGTATCACAGCAAGGCCTACCGTTTCCAGTTCATGCGCATCAGCATCCCTTCCCGCCTCACCCGGTATTGACAGTTCTTTGCATAACGATATTATTCTTTGAACTTCTTTATACTCCTGCCGGATAATATTTTCTATTTCGGCATAACTGTTTACTACATTTGCCACACCACCAATTGCTGTTAATACATTTATATATTTTTCAAGCACTTCCGTATCCGGCTTCAAAAAGGATTGCAGCTCAGGTAGCCCGCTTTGCGCCGGTTGATTATTTTTTATTGCGGTAAGGATTTTTTCTTTGCTGTTCATAATCGTATAAATAATAAAGTTCAAATATTAAATCCGAAGGCTAAAGCTCGAAATCCGAAGCCAAATGCATCAAACGATAAACCACAAACACTAAACTACAAACTCATACATTATCTTTCCTGTTCTTTTTATACCATTCACCAAATGATTGCTTTGGAGGCTCAGGCATTTCGCGTTGCTTATACCAGGGATTTAATTTATTATTTACAATAAATGGCATTTTATTCATCACCCAACGGCCTGCCTTACCCGCAAATTGATATACGCCCGGATGAGATAAGGTAAAGGTCATTCCCAGCATAGCTACTTTTTTTGCTGCGGGAGCGTAGCCTTCTTTTACCAGCACCTGCCGCCATTTATACAACTGATCATGGATATCAATTTTTACCGGGCACACATTGGTGCACGATCCGCACAACGTAGATGCAAATGGCAGGTCGGCATATTTACGCATATCAAGATTCGGCGCGAGTATAGAGCCAATCGGCCCTGCTATGGCCGTATGATAGCTATGTCCTCCGCTCCTCCTGTACACCGGGCAGGTATTCATACAGGCGCCGCAGCGTATGCATTTGAGGGAATTGCGAAAATCCGCCCTTCCCAACTGCACGCTTCTGCCGTTATCTACCAGCACAATATGTATTTCCTTTCCTTTTCGCGGCTTTTTAAAATGACTGGAGTACGTGGTTACCGGCTGTCCGGTAGCGCTCCTGGCAAGCAGCCGTAAAAAAACAGATAGATGGTTTCGTTGCGGTATGATCTTTTCAATACCCATACTGGCAATATGCACATCGGCCAAATGTGCGCCCATATCGGCATTGCCTTCATTGGTACAAACCACAAATTCGCCGGTTTCTGCAACAGCAAAATTAACCCCTGTCATAGCTGCGCGCCTGGTTAAAAATTTTTCTCTCAAATCCAGCCTGGCGGCATTTGTGAGGAACTGGGGATCGGCATTACCGGCCGGCGTACCCAGATGCTCGTGAAAGATGGCTCCTATCTCTTCTTTCTTTTTATGAATGCAGGGCAGCACAATATGGCTTGGCGGCTCTTCTGCCAGCTGCACAATACGTTCACCCAGGTCGGTATCAATTACTTCAATTCCCTGGGTTTGCAGATAACTGTTGAGATGGCATTCTTCCGTGAGCATAGACTTACTTTTAACAACCCTGCTTATTCCATTCGCATGTAAAAGATTATAAACAATTTCATTGTGCTCTTTTGCATCAGCCGCCCAGTGTACAATTACGCCGTTGGCCCTGGCTTTTTCTTCGAACTGCAATAAGTATTCGCTCAGGTTGGCGAGTACATTGTTTTTGATTTGCGAAGCCGCTTCTCTTAATTGTTCCCACTCCGGCAACACATGCGCTGCTTTATCACGCTTGGCGCGTACCCACCATAATGTTTCATCGTGCCAGTTTACCCGCGGCTCATCCTCATTAAACCGTTCGGCCAGCGCTGCATGATCTTTATTTCCTTGGTTCATGGTATATGATTATATATAATGCCTGATAAGTTAAGTTAGTGACTGTTCAGTATTTCAGCAATGTGCTTTACCTGCACTTTGCTTTTCTGCCGGCGTAAAATACCATCCATATGCATCAGGCAACTCATATCGCCGCCAATAATATATTCTACCCCGTGGCCCAGGTGGTCATTTACCCTGTCTTTACCCATTTTAACACTAACTGCTTCCTCTGCAACACAAAATGTGCCTCCAAAACCGCAGCACTCATCGGTTCGGGATAGTTCCACTATTTCCAGTCCTTCTACCATATTCAGGAGTTTGCCGGGCTTTGAAAAAGGTTCGGCTACCAGTTCACTCATTTGCGAAAGCCCCAATCCCCGCTGTCCATGACAACTTTGATGCATGCCTACTTTATGCGGGAATTTCGCATCCCACTGTTTAACCTGCACGATATCTGTTAAAAATTCGGTTAGCTCATACACACGCGTTCTAATATGCTCAGCTTCTTTTTCATTTTCAGCATCATGCAAATGTTCTTTCACATGTAAAGTGCAACTGCCTGAAGGACTCACGATATAATCGAACCCGGTAAAGTTCTTTATGAATAATTCATTACAACCCCGGGTTAAATGTTCAAAGCCCGAATTGGCCATGGGCTGCCCGCAGCAGGTTTGTTTTGAAGGATATACAACCGTTACCCCGGCTTTTTCCAATACCTGTAAGGTGGCTATGGCAACATGCGGATAAAACTGGTCTATGTAACATGGCACAAACAATGCTGCTGTCATTTGTGTAAATAATTAATAGGAGGGCGCTGAATAATATATGTCCGAAAGTAGCACAATTCCTTTTTGAAACCTCCCTGTACTTACCTGAAAGAAAAGGTTACCAAAAGAAGAGATGTTACTTATTAGTTTTATTTATCAGGTATACCACAGGGGGTCAATGTGCATATCTTTTCGCCATTTTTTTAACAAGATGTATAATATAACTCATTGCAATTTGCGTTATCATTACATTTCATGGGAGAAAACGGCAACACACATTTTTTTGCAAGGGGCCTTGTATTAAACACCATAGGATTACTGACCATACTTCCTTTGGCGCCTTTGATCAATCGCTTTATTCCTCCGGTTATTATAGGTTACTGGAATGTGGATCTATTAATATCTATTGTTGCCGCATTTGTTTTGGTAAGACTTGTTTTATGGATATTCAGACCGCTTATTATCCCTTCCTTTATTTTAGTGGCGGGCTTCGTAATATACAGCCAGTTTACAGAAGGCTATAACCTGGGTAATATGATCCTTGATTATAAAAACCTGGTAGTAAAAAGCTGGGATATCAGAGATAATAAAGAAAAGGACCTGTACCTCATTAAACCTGACCTGTTTGATTCCGGGGTAGAAAAGGCGGTAAAAGGCCTGAAGTCAAAGATCAATCCTAAAGATTCTGTTACCAGGAACTTTGCCGTGAATCACTCTATTGAATATTTTGATGATTACCATAAAAAATATGGACCTAAGGTTCGCTATCTTTCCCTGTTTAAGTATATCAATAATAACTTCAAATACGTGGCCGACCCGGACCGCGACGAGTATTTTGCTTCACCCAGGGAAACCATTGAAAATGGTATGGGGGGAGACTGTGATGATCATACGATTTTAATGATCTCGGCTCTCAAAGCTATCGGGGCCAAATGCAGGATGGTATTAACCGAAAACCATGTATACCCGGAGTTGTACTGTGGCGATAAAAAAAATTTTACTGAGCTGCAGGAAGCCATCACCCATTTATTTGCTTCCGAAAACTTTACAGGTTTATATTACAGGGAAGAGTCGGGTAATTACTGGATCAACCTCGACTATACGGCCCGCCACCCGGGAGGTCCGTATGTAGATAACAAAGCGTATGCCGTGGTAGAATTTTAACCGGACTGTTATATATTGCTGTTTTGCTGCTCCAGTTGCTGAATGGCTTTTTCAGCCCTGCTATACGCCTCTTTTACTTTATAATTATACCATTTATCCTTCAGCAGCTTTCTCATGGCATTATCAAAATTGCGGGTAAATACAAGATTGCTGAAACCCGTAACCCTGTCGCGGGCCGATGACAAGGCGCGTACGCTTACCGAATATCCTCCCGTTACATATTGTATATAATGCCAGTAACCGGCAGGCATAAATATGGTTTCACCAAAACGTATGGTGCACTGCCATCCGTTAGCATATTTCAAAGCAGGAAATTTTTCAAAATCCATGTTCTTCATATCCCCGATACCATGAAAATTATAAGGGAGCTTATACAGCAGGGAAGAGTTGCTATTGGGAAATAAGGTCACTTTCTTTTCACCATGGAACTGGGTGAGGAAAACATGCGACATATCAATATCAAAATGATTCCGGGTGCTGGACCCCCCTCCACCAAAGAACATCAGCGGCAACCAGGTTAGAATATTGTCGGCGATTTTATTAAAAACCAACTGCTTTCTGATCTCCGGCTTTTCTATCAGCAGGTTAAAAAGAAATAAACGGGATTCCGTGGGTTCACGTTGAATGAGATCCAGGTATTCACTGAATTTCATTTTGGCCATGGGGGCGCTGTGTACCATATCGGGATGAGCGTTCTCACTGCCATGTACCGGAACAATAAGGTCGCCGGCTACTGCTTTAAAATAATCATAATTCCAAAGATCCACGGCAGGTCCCTTAACAAAGTCTTTGAGAATGACAGGCGTTTTTGTTCTGATAAATCGCTCTGTAAACTCCTGCTTCGTCAGGCCTTCAACACGCTGAATAGGTTGTAAATTCATATGATGGCATCAAATTTAATATGCAAAAGCAAACAATGATAAAAATTATTTTTGAAACATCATACTAGTGGGCTGAAATTCCTTACAGATCTATAGGTTCCCGTTGTATGTAAGCTACATCAAATACACGTAATATCCAAAATTCCTTAGCAGCTACCCGGAGCAGGTGAGTTCCGGGTAGCCTGCAAAATAACAAAGGTTATCTTTCCTTTCCTTTAAATATCTTTTTTACAGCCCTGCTCAGTTTATTAATATTATCTATCTGGTCCTGTATGGGCGTAAGCACAAGGTCCTCCGGCTGCACACCCGTTTCCATATACTCTGCCTGTCTTTGCTCGGGATATAAAAGGATAAAGTTGTTCTTTTCAAAATGCTTTAGCAGTTTTGCAGGCATATTCTCCATATAGGAATTATAGGATATCGTTCCCTTCCTTGCGCTTACAGCAATAATCAGATCATTGCTGTGTATTTCTCTCGCCAGCACCAGAAAGTCTTCCACATCCTCAAAATGCCGGTAAGCCACTTCCGCGCTTCCCCTGTTTTTAGTTAGTTCTTTTGCAAATGCTTTTTGTGTAGCCAGCGTACAGCACACCTGGATACGTGCACCCGCCTGTTTAGACAGGGCAACGACCCTTTTTACCCAATGGTGAAACCCAATTTCATATTCAGCATTTTTGGTTAGCACCAAAACAATTTTACTTGTTGTGTTAAGCGGATATTCGAACCGGCATATAAAAACCGTTTCCCATACACTATTCAGGATATTCTGTGTTGTTGTACCAAATAAAGAATTGAATAAAAAAGCAGTTGCCGTGCTGCTCTTGTTCGACCATTCAATAACAACATCGGAAATAAGCATTTCCTTTACCGCCCTTGCAATACCATTTGCCATGTTGAGGTCTACCCTGGTAATGGTTTGCACTTTAGTATCGGTTTCCGCACCATGCTTTACTGCTTTTTCAAGATTCTTATTGTTCAATGCTACTTTTTCTTTCAGCCTGTCTTCATCCTGCATTACGGTAAGCATGTATATGGGCGCTTTTTGCTGCTGGGTATTAAGCATCACTGAAAAATCAAGCAAATCATCGGTTTTGTCTGGATCAATAACGGGAATAAGTATACGCTCCTGTATGTTAATAACATCGGGTATCTTACCGGCATCCACAATGGCCAGCTTTTTTCCTGCATTCGCCGTTACAAATGAGCCCACCATACAGGTAACCAATATCAGAATAATAGTGCCATTTAAAACATGCTCATCTATGATCTTCATATTATAGCCGATAAGAATAACGGCAATGGTAGCTGCCGCATGGGAGGTGCTTAGCCCGAACATCACATTACGCTGGATGGCAGAGAACCTGAGGATTTTTTGTGTAATAAACGCCGCAAACCATTTGGTGGAAAGGGCCATGGCGGTAAGTGCTCCGGCAATGATCAGCGCTTCGTTGCCCTTCAATAAAACCTTCAGATCAACAAGCATGCCCACACTTATTAAAAAAAAGGGTATAAATAAAGCGTTACCTGCAAATTCAATCCGGTTCATTAATGGCGAAGTATGCGGTATCAGTTGGTTCAGCGCCAGTCCGGCAAGAAAGGCCCCGATAATGCCTTCTACCCCGGCCAGTTCTGCTAAAAGCGCTCCAAGAAAAACCATCGCAAATACAAAGATGAAATGCGTTGTCTGGTCATCCTTGATCTTCTTAAAAAACCAGCGGCCGATCAACGGAAACCCAACAAGCACAATTAAAGCAAATACTAAGAAAGAAAAGCTGAGCTTAAGCCAGAACTGTTGATTCAACTCGCCTTCAATAGAACCCGTTATTACCGCGAGTATTAACAGAACCGCCGTATCCGTAATAATAGTTCCCCCAACACTTATGGTTACTGCTTCATTTTTGGTAATACCCATGCGACTGGCCAAAGGATAGGCCACAAGTGTATGCGTGGCAAACATACTGGACACCAGCAGGGAAGCCATAAAATTAAAATGAAGAAGATAATAACATAATATATAGCCCAGTCCCAGCGGAATAATGAATGTAAAGAATCCAAAAACAACGCTTTTATGCCTGTTCTTTTTAAATTCCGTCATATCCAGTTCGAGACCGGCCAGGAACATGATATACAACAACCCTGCTTTGCCAAATAAGTCAATGCTACCCTTGGCTATCAGATTAAAACCGTGATCGCCAATTGCCATGCCTGCCAGTATTAAGCCAATGATACTGGGGATACGTAACTTACGAAGTAAAATAGGCGCCAGCAGAATAATAAACAATACGATAACGAAAATTGGAATCGGATCATTTAAAGGGAAAGTCCATCCATTCAATAATACCATAATATGACACAATTACGCATTTATCGGGAATTGCGTCAAAAATAATAAAATATTGCAGAGCAGTAATTTATATTGTAACCAATATCAATACTATATTATTTAAAAAGTTGTTTTATAAAGCAGCTGTTGTTTTTATTACAGGGTGGTTGCAATTGATCAGTAAATGCTAATTTTGAAAAGAAAATAATTTCAATTATGCCAGTTGGGAATACATCTACAGCAGAAGAGAAAGAAACGCTGGTCATAACCGAAAAACCATTCCAGCTTATTGTATGGAATGATGAGGTGAATACCTTTGAATGGGTTATTGAAACCCTGGAAGAAGTTTGCGGTCATACACACGAACAGGCAGAACAATGTGCTTATATTATTCACTTTAAAGGCAAATACGCGGTAAAACAAGGTGAATACGATGAACTTAAACCGCAATGCGACGCTATTACCGAAAGAGGTATAGGCGCCACAATAGAAATAATGGTTGATTAACGCTCCTCTTCCTTCCGGGATTCACTGGTATTTTTCAGCACATCAAAGGCAGGCGAACGCATTCTATATGCGTTAATAGCTGTTTTCCCCAGCTTTCTGATCAGCCTGTAATTTACGATTGCTCCCACCGGCGCGCCAATTACGGGCACCAGTTGAGCCATTTTAGCTACATCAATATAGTCCCGGTATTCCTGTTGAAAACTCCGCCAGTTAAACTGGTGAATGTCTTCCGGCAAATACTGTTGCTGCTCTTCCCAGTTAACCATTCTCTGGTAAATGTTTTTACGATGCTGCGCACTGGAAAAAGCCAGTTGAAAAATGTATAAAATATATAGCCGTTCTTTGTAGTCGTTCTGGTTGTATCCATAAATGGCAGCCAGTTCAAAAAGAAGCTTGAGCTTGATGCCAATCAGTAAGGGGAAATCGGCCAACCCCAGCAATATTCCACCCGCGCCGGTAATGCCTCCTTCGGCAGCGGCGGTTTTCTGGTAAAGCCTTATTTTTTCTTCAGCAAGGGCGTCTTTTACCTGAAGGGATACATCTTTTTTGAACTTAGGGGTAGTAATATTTGCACCGTATAAAACACCCCTGATCATTTGTTTAATGGTAACCGTAATGGCCTCGTGTATTTTCTCGGGAATGAAACTATTCACTTTATTCTGAAAACGTTTCGAAAGGCGATCAAAAAAAGATGGTCCGGCCAGCATCCGGTACTGCCACAGTTTTAATTCCTGCAACACTTTTTGATCGTAGTACCGCTTCATTTATTAAATCATTAGAGCAGGCTCAACATCTGCAATGCCATCTTCCACAAACCAGAATGTCATACCTTCTGCCAACAGACCAATTTATGCAAAATTTATGGGAGAAAAACGAAAAGTAACTATATTTAGCAATAGTGTTTGGACGGAAATGAGATTTCAATAGGGCCACTGCCCGTACAGATACAGATTACCCGAAAAATAACGCTTACCCTTGTTATGACCAGAAAACAAATTTGCACTTACTGCCTGCCGGTATTTTTTATTGTGGTTTTTTGTGCTGCCTGCCGGCAACCGGATAAGCCCGTTGCCATTATCAAACAAATGGATTCGGCCGTGGTTGCCAGCTTTGCAGCCTCCATCGAAGCCATGGTAAAACCGGAGCTGGCGGAAGGTTTAACGCTCCGCTTATGGGGCACAGATTCATTAGTTATATCACCTGTTGCTATACAGGTAGATAATGATGGTACGCTTTATTATACTACTACCGACCGGCAAAAAAATTCAGAGTTCGACATCCGGGGTCACCGTGAATGGGAGATACCTTCCATATCGTTTCAAACGGTGGAAGACCGAAGAGCTTTCCTGCGGAGCGAATTGTCGCCCGAAAACAGCAAACGCAACGAATGGCTGGCCGATCTGAATAAAGACAGCTCGCACGACTGGCGGGATCTGACTGTAGAAAAGGAACTTATATACAAAATGCAGGACACAAATGGCGATGGCATTGCCGATAAAACACAATTGATCGTTGATGATTTTCATGACGAAGTAACGGATGTTGCGGGCTCGGTATTTAAACATGATAATGACCTGTATGTTGCCGTTGCACCTGACCTGTGGAAATTAAAGGACAAGGATGGAGATGGCATTCCCGATGAAAAAGTATCCTTATCCCATGGGTATGGCGTACACATCGGCTTTGGCGGGCACGGTATGTCGGGCATTGAAATGGGACCCGATGGGAGGATTTACTGGCAGATCGGCGATATTGGATTTAACGGCAAGGGTACCGACGGGCAGGTATGGGCATACCCGAACAGTGGCGTAATTGCCCGCTGCAATCCCGATGGCAGTGATTTTGAAATATTTGCCGCCGGGCTCCGCAACACACATGAATTTGCCTTTGATGAATATGGCAACCTGATCAGCGAAGACAACGATGGCGACCATCCCGGTGAAAAAGAAAGGCTGGTATATATCGTTAACGGCTCTGATGCGGGCTGGAGAAGCAACTGGCAATACGGCAAATACCGCGACCCTAAAAATAATACCTACAAAGTGTGGATGGAAGAAAAAATGCATCTGCCGCGGTTCGAAGGGCAGGCAGCCTATATTATACCCTGCATCAGCAATTTTGTAAGCGGTCCAAGCGGCTTTGTATACAACCCGGGTACGGCATTAAGCGCGCAATATAAAAATTCATTTTTTGTGTCGGAGTTTGTGGGCAATCCCGGCAATTCTGCTGTGCATAATTTTAAGCTCAACCCTAAAGGAGCGGGTTTCGAGCTGGGTGAAACCAAAAAAATACTGAGCGGCGTATTGGTAACCGGGCTGGACTTCGGTCCCGATGGTTCTTTGTACCTGGCCGACTGGATTGACGGCTGGGATACGCACGATTATGGGCGTATCTGGCGGCTGGATGCTCCGCAGGGGGCAGGTTCTCCCGAACGCATAGAAACAAAAAAACTATTATCCGAAAATTTTACCGGCAAATCAGAAGAAGAGCTGGCAGCAATATTGGAAAAGCCGGATATGCGGGTACGTCAAAAGGCACAGTTTGAACTGGTGAAGCGTGGCGGAGATGGTGCGGCAATTTTCCAGAAAACATTTTCCATATCGGGTAACCAACTGGCACGTATAAACGCCATATGGGGCATGAGCCAGTTGGCACGTAAAGACAAAAAATATGCCGTTCCGTTATTGTCTTTATTACAGGATAAAGATCCCGAAATAAGAGCGCAGGCGGCCAAATGGCTGGGCGATATGAAATACGAGGCTGCAGGAGAAAAGCTGCTCCCGCTTTTGAAAGATACCGCCAGCCGGGTCAGGTTCTTTGCAGCAGAAGCGCTGGGCAGGATCAAATACGCGCCTGCCATAAACGCGGTTATTACTATGCTGGAGGAGAACAATGATGAAGATGTTTACCTGCGTCATGCCGGTTGCCTGGCATTGGCCCGTATAGGCAAAGCAGACCCCGTTGTCGCCCTGGCACAAAACCCTTCCCGTGCATTACGGATAGCCGCCGTGGTAACACTCAGGCGGATGGGCAATGCCGGCATTGCAAAATTCCTTAACGATAAGGATGAGTTTGTGGTAACGGAAGCGGCAAGGGCCATTAATGACGACAACTCCATTAAAGACGCGCTACCCGCATTAGGCGATTTGCTCGGCAGCACCCATTTTACAAACGAAGCATTGATCAGGCGCATCATTAATGCCAACCTGCGCACCGGCTCCGGAAAAGCGATGCAACAATTAATCGCTTATACTTTAAAAGAAGGTGCTCCCGCAAAGATGAGAGCCGAAGCCATTGACGCCTTGAGCGTATGGGCAAAGCCATCGGTGCTGGACCGGGTGGATGGCTATTACCGTGGTGGTGTGGAAAGAGATTCCGTCATGTTGCAAAAAAATATGGCCGTACCGTTGGTACAATTAGTGAAAGATAAAGAACTGGTGGTACGCCTCAGCGCCGCAAAAGCCGTGAAACTACTCAACACCGGCGAAGCGCTGCCCCTGCTGTTTACCCTGGTAAAAAATGATCCGGCGCCCGACATGCGCGTTGAAGCGCTGAATACCCTGGTTGCGCTTGGCAACAGCCGGGCGGGTGAAGCGGTAAGCCAGGCGCTTGCCGATAAGGAAAAGAATGTAAGGGTTGCAGGACTTCACCTGCTGCAGCAAATGGATCTTCCTAAAGGGCTTATGGTTTCACTGTTATCGAAAGTAATAGCGGACAAAACCATGGAAGAAAAACAGGCGGCCATACTTGCGTTAGGAAAGCTGCCAAAAGAAAATGCGCAAAAACCAATAGAAGCACTGCTGCTTACCATGGCCGCCGGAAAGCTGTCGCCGGACTTATATCTTGAACTGGGTGAAGCTATAGACAGTATTGGTGTAACTGACTTAAAGACGAAGTATAAAACGATTACCCAAAAATTTTCTCCCGATGAGCAGATCGCTTCCTATGCAGGCAGCTTGTACGGCGGGGATATAACAAAAGGAAGAGCTGTTTTCTTTCGCAATCAGAATGCACAGTGCATGCGCTGCCATTCTTACGATGACAGGGGCGGCAATGCCGGTCCGCGGCTCAACGGTATTGCCGGGAGGATCAGCAGGCAACAACTCCTGGAATCGCTTATTAACCCCGGCGCCCGGCTTGCCCCGGGATATGGCATCGTTTCCCTTGAATTAAAAAATGGTACCAGTTTGTCGGGCATACTGGAGGCGGAAGACAAAACAAGCCTTACCCTGAAAATGGGAGGAGAACCCTTGCGTGTTATCAAAAAGGATCAAATAGCCAAAAGAACCAACGCACCATCCAGCATGCCCGACATGAAACTTATACTTTCAAAAAAAGAAATACGCGATGTGGTAAGCTTTCTGGCAACAATGAAAGAAGATCATTAAAAAAAAATAAAGTCTATAAATTTTGTGGACTAATAAAAAAATGATAATCTTGCATAATAATTAATGAACAGCCTCATTATATGACTCATATACACACTACGGATCAACGATGTTGACACTACATTGCAACGTACTTTTCAAGTAATTTTTTTTGCTTATATACTCTACAAATTTAGTAGACTACTGTTATTATTTATACCCGTCAATCAAAACTTAATACATGAAACATATTCTCCTGGTTTTAGGATATTTATTGCCCCTGGCAGGCTTCGCACAATTTACCGGCCGTGTAGTTAATGAAAACAATACGGGCGTACCTTACGCCAGCGTAACCATCAAAAAAACAACCACAGGCACCGTTACAGATTCCACCGGCCGGTTTTCTTTTGACAGCCACCAGCAATCATTTCCCTTTTCCCTGATCATATCTTCTGCCGGGTATGAGACCCGTGAACTGATTGTTAGAAACAACAACGTAAATAATGTATTGATACAATTGCAGCCGCTGTACCAGAAGGATACGATCATCATCACTTCCAGGCGCCGCAGGGAAGTATTACAGAATGTTCCTATTCCTATTTCGGTGGTAACCGGCGCGCTTGTTGAAGATGCCGGGGCTTTTAATGTAAACAGGCTGAAAGAGCTGATCCCTTCTGTTCAGCTCTATTCTTCCAATCCACGTAACACGGCGCTCAACGTTCGCGGGCAGGGCACTACCTACGGACTTACCAACGATGGCGTAGAGCCCGGCGTTGGCTTTTATGTAGATGGTGTTTACTATGCTCGTCCCGCTGCGGCAACGCTCGACTTCATAGATATTGAAAGGATTGAAGTATTACGTGGCCCCCAGGGAACATTGTTTGGCAAGAACACAACAGCCGGGGCATTCAACGTTATAACCCGCAAGCCCAGCTTTAAGCCTGGCGCTAACTTTGAAGTGAGCTACGGTAATTATGGATTTATCCAGGCCAAGAGCTCCGTTACAGGCGCTCTGGGTAAGAAACTTGCCGGGCGGTTATCCTTTTCAGGTACGCAGCGGGATGGGCTGATTGAAAACGTAGCCACGCAGAAGAAGACAAACGATGTTAATAACCTGGGCATTCGCGGGCAGTTGCTATACGTGCCATCGGACAGAATAGAGATCACGCTGGCAGGAGATGCAACCAGTCAGCGCCCCGATGGCTATGCACAGGTGGTGGCAGGTGTTGTAACTACCCAACGCCCCGCATACCGCCAGTTTGAGCAGATCATAGCCGACCTGAATTATGATCTGCCCAGCCGCAATCCCTTCGACAGGAAGATTGATCACAATACTACCTGGCGGTCGGGCAACGACCTCGGTGGCGCTTCCCTGAATGTTGATATTAAACTCGGATCGGGCACCCTTACTTCCACTTCTGCATGGCGTTACTGGAAATGGGACCCTTCCAATGACCGCGACTTTACCGGACTTCCGGTACTAACCTTATCGCAAGCTCCGTCCAAACATAAAAACTGGTCGCAGGAAATACGCTATGCGGGCGATTTATCTTCCCGTCTGAGTGGCGTATTCGGCCTGTTTGCCATAGGCCAGGATCTTAAAACAAACCCTTACCATACAGAAGAATCCGGCGCTGCACAATGGCGGTTTTCACAAAATACAACGAATCCCAAATGGAATACACCCGGGCTTTTTGACGGCTATGGCATCAGAACAACATCATCTCTCAACACCTTTAGCGGCGCGGCTTTCGGACAATTGGATTTTGCCATTACCGAACGTTTGCACCTGCTGGGCGGGCTGCGCTATAATTACGACAAGAAGAAAGTAGATTTTAACCGGGAAACCTACGGAGGAATGGAAACGGATGATCCAGACCTGATCGCTCTTAAGAACGCGGTGTATACTAACCAGGCTTTTAATACAAATACCAGCAACACTAACCTGTCTGGGTTACTGACCGTTGCATTCAAGGCTGCCAGCCAGGTTAATACCTACGCTACCTATTCTACCAATTACAAGTCTGTAGGACTTAACCTCGGGGGATTGCCTACTGCCGGCGGAGAGGTATTGCTGGACCTGGCTACCATAAAACCTGAGTATGTACAACATATAGAATTTGGATTAAAAACCACACCGGCGCCAGGTACCACGCTGAACTTAACGATTTACAATACCAACATTAAGGATTACCAGACGCAGGTACAAACCGCTGAGGTAGGCGTAAACCGCGGCTACCTCGCCAATGCGGAAAAAGTACGTATACGTGGCGTGGAGTTTGATGGAAATACGAGGCTCAACAGTCATTTTTCGTTATACGGCGCGTTAGCTTATACAGAAGGCATATACGTATCTTTTAAAAATGCCCCTGTTCCACTTGAAGAAACCGGCGGACCATCCGCATTTAAAGATATTTCAGGAGGCGATCTGCCCGGCATTTCCAAATGGACCACTTCTTTGGGCGGCGAATTTGCTACCCCGTCTATATTCCTGGGTAAGGCAGGAAAATTCTTTATCGCTGCCGACGGCTATTATCGTTCCGGCTTCTCTTCAAGCGCATCGCCCTCCCAGTACCTGAATATTGACGGCTATGCCCTGTTGAATGCCCGGCTGGGATTCAGGATATCAGGGGGATTATCAGCCTTTTTATGGGGGCGCAATTTATTAGATAAAAACTACTTTGAGCAACTATTGCCCGCAGCAGGCAATGCAGGACACTATGCTGCCGTACTCGGAGACCCCAGGACCTTTGGCATAACCCTGCGGTATGCTTTATAGCTGTTAACACATCCATCCGGTAGTGAGATGAACTTCCGGGCGAAGGATCATAGGTGAAATAATCTGAATTTTGGATGTTCGGAAATGAAAATCAGTTTGTTATTGTTTATGTTTTTGAGTATTTACC
>ENA-UOUJ01000235-UOUJ01000235.1-activated-sludge-metagenome-genome-assembly--contig:-NODE-235-length-44444-cov-4.922593_pt1 | contig 44444 bp, 36 predicted proteins | sample MGYA00249839_ERZ747224 | MGnify/ENA primary metagenome ERZ747224 (study PRJEB28782, sample SAMN03220277) | activated sludge metagenome | biome: wastewater; feature: sewage sludge; material... | reverse complement strand
CTAAAGCCTTGGACTAAAGTCCATAGCTTAAACTAACGTTTTGTGACCAGTTAAACTGAGTTAAATCATCAGGAATTGATAATCGCATACATGGATTAATCTTTGCTTTCGCAAATGGATAAGAGTGTTTACTTGATAAAAACATGCACAAACTATCAACAGCTTTTTTTACTAAATCTATGGTTTTTTGCTTTATCTTTACTTCTTGGTGTGGATTTGTAAATGAAAAATCCTTTAATTCTATGAGCCAATAAACATTTTTTGATTTATCCAACCATTTCTTTTCTATTTCAGTATCGTTTTATCGGTGTTTTCATTGCCTAAGTTTTGCAATATCCAATTACTCATCTTCGTCCACAGGTGAATAGTGGTATTGTCTGCCATACCCGAAATACCGTGGTTCTTGTTGGGATAATAAGCGCTTTCAAACGGAATATTATTTTTTACCAAGGCAGTTACCATTTGCGTTGCATTTTGAAAATGTACATTATCATCGGCTGTGCCATGTATAATTAAGTATTTCCCCCTAATCTTATCTGTAAAATTAATGGGCGAATTACCATCATATCCGTCAGGGTTTTCCTGAGGTGTACGCATATATCTTTCAGTATATATATTATCGTAAAACCGCCAGTTGGTAACCGGCGCTACAGCTACTGCGGCGCTAAACACATCTGCCCCTTTGGTAATGGCCAGCGAACTCATAAAACCGCCGTAGCTCCAACCCCAATGCCCTATATGGCTTTTATCCACATAAGGAAGTGTTCCCATCCATTTGGCAGCAGCTATCTGGTCTTCAATTTCATATTTGCCCAATTGTAAATAAGTTTTCTTTTTAAATTCTTCGCCTCTGTAGCCCGTTCCGGTATTGTCAAAACTGGCAACAATAAAACCTTTTTGTGCCAGCATCTGATGCCAGGCGCTCACTGCTCCATACCGATTAGCCACCTGCTGCGAGCCCGGGCCGCCATAATTGCAAAAAAGCACCGGATATTTTTTGGAAGCATCAAAGTTTGCGGGTTTCAGTATCCAGCCATTAATTTCATCACCTTTACCATTAGGCACTTTCACTAATTCTGCTTGGCCCAGATTATATTCTCTGGCCAAAGCCTGTAATTTCTCGCTCTCCGAGACTATCTTTTCTACTTTTGTGGTGATATTGTTTTTCTTTTTAAGTACTGATACCAAACTGACCTTCTGAGGAATATTGATATTTGAGTAATAATCATAAAACTGCTTATAATCATCGCTAAAAACGGCACGGTGGCTGCCTTCGCCACTTGTGAGCAACGTATTGTTTTTTCCGGCAAAGTCTGCAACAAAAACATTTCTGTCCATTGCAGTTGGATATGCTGCCGTATAATAAATCAGTTTTGCATCCTCATCTACACCAATAATATCGGTAATGTCATATTTTCCATTAGTTATAATTGTTTTCTTTTTGCCATCCATGCTGTATAAATAGATGTTGTTATACCCGTTCATTTCGCTGGTGAACAAATACCCGCTGCCATCTTTCAAAAATTGCCAGTCGTCATTGATGTCAATATAATACTTATTGGTTTCTTCATAAAGCAGCCGGGCCGTACCCTCATCCGGATTGGTGAGTAATAGTTTCAGGTTATTTTGGTGTCTGTTCATCCAAAAAACGACCAGTTCATTATCCTTTGTAGTCCATTTAATTCTCGGAATATAAATATCGCCCTGCTCAAATTGTGCTTTCACATCTTTGCCGGTGCGTACATTATAAATATGAATTTCAATTTTTGAATTGTCGTCTCCTGCTTTGGGATATTTATAGCGGTATTCTTTGTTGTAAAAATTATCATACTCCGTAAACGAATATTCCTTCACCTTGCTTTCGTCAAACCGATAATAGGCCAGATAATTGCCCTGCGGGCTCCACTGATATGCCTGCGTGAAGCCGAACTCCTCCTCATACACCCAATCGCAATTGCCATTGATGATGTGGTTCCATTTCCCGTCGGTGGTAATAGCGGTAGTTTTTCCGTCGGCAATATCATACAAATAAAGATTATTATCCATTACATAAGCTATTTTATCGCCAGCCGGCGAAAACTGGGCATGTAATACTTTTTCATTACTCAGCCTGGTGAGAAGCTTGCTTTCACTATTATATAAATAGGTGAAAGCCTTGGCAGAGTGGCGGTAAATGCTTTCCTGATGAGTTTTTATCAAATAGAGGTTAGACTTGACCGGATTATTGATTACACCCGAAACACCTGAAAGCGCTTTGCCATCGGCATCTTTTATAGCAGAAGTATTTAGTTTGTCAGTTTTTTCCTTCCCAAAATCAGGGAAAACCATTTCTCCCCTGAATGTACCCTTTTTAAAAATGTCGGCGAGCGTTATCTGTTTTTGGGCAATCGCAAACAATGGCAGAAAGAAAAGAAGCAGTAATATACGTTTCATAATCATTTTTTATGGCTAAAAATAGTCAAATTTTGAAACAAGGCATTACCATTCATATAAAGAATGAAGCTTTTCTTTTTAACTTTACGTAATATATTGATATTCAGCGTTTAATAAATACATGAGTTTCAACCTTAACCTCAATCTCAACCTTAACCTTAATCTTAATCTCAACCTCAATCTTATCCTCAGCCTCAACCTCTCCTTCACCACATCAATTTTATTGAAAAAAAAGATTTTAAATAAAAAGATTTCTATATATTTGCCCCGACAAACTGTATGAGAAGAAAAGTGCTTGGACTATACAGCTTTTCTTTTCCCTCTAAATCTTGATATATTTTGTCCTTATTTGATTTTCATCAATCTCAAAATTGAGACAATTTGACAAGTAAATGAGATGCACGGGAAATGCATTGGGCATCAGTATTGCCACCTTTGCACTTGAAACTCTCTTACCGAGTTTAATCAAATTAATTAATTAAAAAGGCGTTACTTTAAAACGAACCCGCTTAAAAAAAATGAACATGAAAAAGTCAATTAAATGGCTCGTATTAGGAGCCGTATTCAGCCTTCTGGCCGGGCAGGTGATTGCCCAAAACTGTGGTTTCGTAGCAGGATGTTCCAATACAGACTATACGAACTTTGGATTTAACTCAAGCAGCCCTGGCACACTTGAGTACGATAACTTTATTTCCAGTTTTCACGCCACTACCGTGCGCAATAATCAGGGGAAAATCCTGATTTGGGGACAAAAATCTGCAAGTGATGGTACAAATGACCTTACCTCCATTACAGAAATTAAAAAAACAGCATCAAGTTTCCAGGCTTTGAGTAATACCAGTATTCCATTGAAAGCTGCAATGGCAAGTTATTACAGCAGTACTTTCGGTAATGCTGCCTATCAGCGAATTCTGTTGGCTACCGATGGTTTATATGCCTGGGGTGATCAGGGAGCCCTGATTCATTCCGATTTGACGACTAGTACAAATTTTGCAAAACTTTCCATCGGTTTACCTTCAGGGGTGAATCCTGCCGATGTAAAAATGATGTTTGGTACTGCGCACACCTTAGCCATTGTTACTTGTGATGGTGCCGGCTATGTACTTACCAGTGAATTCCCCTACATGAGAGGTGATGGTAGTACATCATTTACCGGCTCAGGAAATACAAATAAAAATAAAACATGGGCAAGGGTAAGCACCAGTTCGGGCAATCCTCTGACCGGTATAGTAGCCATTCGTGGCAACTATAAAACCCTGATGGCATTGACCAGCTCTAATGAAGTTTATACCTGGGGTGAAAAAACAGTTTTAGGTACTGAAAACAGTGCATCTCAAAGCCAGCGTAGTTATGCAACAAAAATGACCATACCTACCGGTACCGTAAAAATGATTGGCGTTGCAAACTATGGTGCAAATAGTACTAGCCGCGATGGAGCTACTTATTATATACTGTACACAGATGGTAACTTGTATGCAATGGGTAATAATGAACTAAATCAGTTAGGTAACTGGGCTACTACCAGCACTCCAACTGGTGCTGGTGTAAGATGGGTACAACCAAGATATTCAAATGGAGGAGCAGTATTTAATGATGTTAAATGGATATCTCCTAACGAACATGACCCAAACCTACCTGCTATAAATATTATTAATAACAGTGCAAAGATTTATAACTGGGGTACCAATGCCGGATCAATGTTAGGTAGGACAGCTACAAATCAGGGAGCAACTGCGCTTGATGCTTTTAATCCCGGTCAGCCATTGTCAAACGCTCCTTTTGATGGGACAAATATTCAGGCGGTTGAAACCGGTGGCCACACTACCATGCTTATTCAGAAATGTCAGGAAAAATTTGGCTATGTGGGTCACTTTACTCAGGGAAGTGCTACCGGTACCGCTAATAGTTTCTATCCAAAGTTTGTGTTTAATACTGCTGAAGTAGAAATATGTGGAGCAGAAAGCGGTAAAGTGGTATTTACGCTTGAGCCAGATGGAGCTGCAGTTACCATTGGTGTTCCCCTTCAGTTAACCTATGCGCCAACAGGTGGTAATTTTAGTATTACATCCGGTAACGCAACAGTAACATCCACCGGTGTGCTTACACCAACCGGCCCCGGTGCAATAGTTGTAAGATATACTGTTGCAGGGGCATGTGAGCCTAATTACAAGGAGGTGACTATTGCTGCTGACAGAGTTAAGATTGATGCGAATGACGACTTCAATGCAGGTCTTGTTAATAAGCCCATTCCCGGTAATGTTAAGCAAAACGATGGAGGAGTAAATAATCCTAAATATGGTACCAGCCCTTCTCTGAAAGGAAGCCCGACTGGCTCCAATCCACAGATTACAATGAATAATGATGGCAGCTATTCTTTCGTTACCGACAAACCCGGCATTTACACCTATGATGTTACTGTGTGTGCAGATGGCGGTACTACCAATTGTCTTACTACCCAACTGGTTATTACCGTAACCAATCCGGGAGAATCTACTTCTAATCCGGGCGCTAATAAGCCTCATGCCGACCTGGATCTTGGCACTACTAAGGTAAATACGCCTATCACATTAGATATCAGGCAGAATGACGGGCCGGGTAACTATGGCAAAACTCTGGATAAGCCTACTATTACAGGTGGTCCAAAAAATGGTACTGCAGAAATTGATCCATCTACCGGTGAACTGATATACACACCTAATCCCGGATTTACCGGAAAAGATACAGTGTACTATCAGGTATGTGAAGTGGCGCCTCCTACAGGTAACTGTGCTACTGCAATGGCAATTATTACCGTAGTTCCTGAAACGGTATCTGCTGCTGGTGGTCCGCATAATACTACATCTGCTACTGATGATTACGCGTGGACTCCGCGTAATACTGCGGTTAGCGGTAATGTTAAAACCAATGACGTGGATATTGAAGGAAATACGACAACTGTAACAACTACAGGAACAACAACTATTGCCGGTGTGGGTACGCTGGTGCTTAATAGTAATGGTTCCTATACCTTTACACCTGATCCAAACTTTACAGGTACTGTAGATTTTCCCTATACCATTTGTGATAATGGAACACCTCAGGCTTGCGATAATGCTTCATTGCACATAGTGGTATATGATGTGAATGAGCGACTTGCTGTAAACTTTGGCAATATTATAGCCAAATGGGTAAATGGTCAATTAATAGTAAACTGGAGTACAATGACCGAAAGCGATAACAGTCTGTTTGAGGTAGAAATATCCAAAGACGGTGTAAACTTTACTAAAATCGGTGAAGTAAATTCTAAAGCAACTGAAGGTAACTCCAATCAGGCTATTTCTTATGATTTTGCAAAATCAGCCAATGATCTGGGAGCAGCTGGTCTGGCAATACTGGGTTTGGCAATCGGCGCCGGTTTGATACGCAGAAGAAAACTGATGTTGTCGCTGGCAGTGATTTCCGTATTGCTGATTGGTTATTCTTGTAACAAAAACAATAATGACGTTATAAATTCAGATAAAGAGAATGCTTACGTGCGAATAGTGCAGGTAAATAAAGATGGTTCTAAGACCTACTCCAAAGTGGTACGCGTAGTTAATGAATAGCACTTTTGGTTAATTGTTTGATTTAGAGGCCCCGGTTCCCCGGGGCTTTTTTTTGTCTATTGTAATCCCGCCATTCGTCCTGTCCCTCACCGTCATTTCTTAGCGAAGCGAAGAAATCTCATCGTTTTGGAAACGAGGAGATTTCTTATTGCACTTCGCCTCATTCTATTCTTCATTTCTTTTCATTCCTCTCAACCTTAACCTCAACCTTAATCTTAATCTCAACCTTGATACAAAAAAGTAACAAAAAAAATCAAGGCCTTGAAAAAAATTGCTAAAAATGATTTCGGTAGTCTAAACCCTCGCACAGTAGTTGCCTTTATTATGAAAGCCAAACGGCGCTCAAACAACGACGGCTTTTTAACGACTACCTTCAATCATTTTTTTAACGCATTTTTTTCAAGGCCTTTGTCGCGATGCACAACAATTGCCAACTCACACAGTCCTTTATAGCTCCATAAAATCACGGTCATCCAGCCTTTTTTAATCGTCATTTCAATCACCTATAACCGTCACATCGACCAAAGGGAGATGTCTCACTCCACTGCGTTCCGTTGATATGAGCACGAAAAATAGAATGTCGAGAAAAAATAACGGTCATTTCGCAACGTAGCGGAGAAATCTTATCGTTTTGAAATCGAGGAGACTCTTCACTTCGCTTCAATACGTTCAGAATGACGCGAAAAAAGTAATTTTTTTAACGCAATATTTTCAGCGCCAATCCAATAGGGCAACCGAAATGCTAATAATGTTTATAATTCTGAATTTTTATTTGAGCATCAAAAACATATTTAACAGGGGTTTTGCACTCTTACATCATCATAATTACATTATTGTTTTTTAATTTTTTCCAGCATCTCTTGCAGTTCCTTCACCTTCTCAGGATACCGATTCGCAAGATTATTTTTTTCACCGCGATCGTTATTCAGATTATACAATTGTGGCGCCTTCAGGTTACCCAGTTCAATATTTACCAATTTGTTTATTGCGCGTCCCTCAGAAGGTTCTATGTATTTCCATCCATCCATCACCATTGACAATGCGCCACCTTGCTGCACATAGGAGGTTCTGCCTTTTTTATCCTTTCCAAGAAATGCCGAAATAGTATTGATGCCATCCTGTTTTATATTCAAAGGCACTTTCAAAAAGTTTGCAAACGAAGCCATGAAATCCATCTGGCTCACTAAAGCATCAGACACCTGTGGTTTTATTTTTTGAGGCCATGAAATTAAAAATGGCACCCTGGTACCTGCTTCAAAAGCGCTATACTTGCCACCTCTCAGGCCGCCCATCGGGTCGTGGCCATTCTGCATAGCAACAGCGCCATCCACATAACCATCATCGAGTACAGGTCCATTATCACTGGTGAAAATTATGATTGTGTTTTTATCAATGCCCCATATTTTTAAGTATTTCATCAACTCACCCACGGTCCAGTCCATTTGCAAAATGGCATCCCCTCTGAAACCTAAGCCACTCTTGCCTTTGAACATGGTGGCAGGCATTCGGGGAACGTGAGGTTCTATCATATTAAAGAGTAAGAAAAATGGTTGTTTTCTTTTACTTTCAATATATTCCAATGTTTTTGCCAGAAAGGTGGTGGAGAGCTCCTCGTCGGTCCAACGGGCGGTTTTCCCACCTGTCATAAATCCAATTCGCCCAATTCCATTTACAATAGTATTATCATGCCCTTGCCCCGGAGAAGATTTCATTTTCAGTAATTCAGGGTTTTCCTTTCCGGTAGGCTCATTCCCGATTTTTTTATTATAATCTACTTCTATAGGATCGGCAGGGTCTAATGCAATTACCTGATGATTTTCTACAAAAACGGTTGGCACTCTGTCGGCTGTTGCAGGAAAAATAAACGAATAATCAAATCCTGTTTCATTGGGGCCGGGCTTCAGTTCACCATTCCATTCTTTTTTTACTTCATTGCCGATGCCGAGGTGCCACTTGCCAATTATAGCTGTTTGATAACCCGCATTTTTAAATACTTTAGGGAGGGTCAATCTATCCGTAGGTACAATCAAAGCGGCATCTCCGGGGAGGATGTGTGCCCCAGACCGCCAGGGATACACTCCGGTCATTAGTGCATACCTGCTGGGGGTACAAGTGGCAGAGGTGCTATGCCCATTGGTAAACCTGATGCCTTGAGCAGCCAGTTTGTCCACATTGGGCGTTTGTATTTTTGTAGCGCCATAGCAACTAAGGTCGCCATACCCAAGGTCATCCATACAAATCAATATTACATTAGGTTTTTGTTGTGCAAATAGAATATTTGATAACAGAAACAAGAAAAAGGTAATCGTGATCCTTAACATTATTATATTATGTTAGTTAAAAAAATAAAAAGATATAATAGAAATAGCAAGTTAATTGAACTTATTAAGAAAATCAAACTAATCTTTTTCGATCTGTTTATGTATTTGCTTACAAAAAAACCAGCTTTCACAAGAAGCCGGTTTTTGATATTCAGATTTTTATTCTATCTGTCATCGGTTATTAATACCCTGCATTTTGAGTAAGTTTAGGGTTCTTATCCATAGCAGATTGAGGAATGGGAAGCAATTGGTTTTTTTCAGCAAAAGTTCTATTTTCAATTACATTACCATTCAAATTCAGATTCACGTTGTAATCACCATTGCCATAGGTTGTACCTAAAACAGTACCTTTCTTTACACCTGTTAATTGGCCATTCATCACCGAAGAAGCCAGTTTCCAACGTATAATATCGTCTCTTCTTAATCCTTCTCCTGCAAATTCAACCCTGCGTTCCCTACGTACCAGTTCACGTATTTTGGCCTGGTTATTATATTTCACTCTGTCTGTTTTTGGCATTCCAGCTCTTTGACGTACTGCATCAATAGCATTATATAATTCATCATCAATTTGTCCTAATTCTGTTTTTGCCTCTGCAATTGTCAACAATACTTCAGCGTATCTAAAAATATAGATATCGCTACCCATATTCCAATATGGAGTATTATCATCAAACGAAGCCATGTACTTTCTATAATTGTAACCCGTTTTACTGGCATTATCCGCCTTATTGTAATAATCCTCATTTCCTGCTACTATTGAGGCGTAGGTATTTCCGCCAAAGAATAAGGCTCCCGGATAAATAACAGTTGCACGTAATCTTGGATCTCTATTTACATAAGGGTTACTTGCGTTATAATTACCTAAGGCCGCCGCTTCTGTTATTGTGGAGCCGTCTGCCATTTCATAAGTATCTACTAACGACTGAGTGGGTACCACTGAAGACCAGCCACCCACACTATTGGGCAAAAACGGGGTAAAATCCATACTATACAAATCAGGAGTGTATTGAACAGATAAAATTATTTCAGGATTCTGCTCGTTTTCAATATTAAATAGACCCTCATAAGATGGAAATAGCGAGTATCCGGTAATTGATTTTGCGGTGGCCAATGCTTCTGCATATTTTCCATAATATAAGTAGAACCTAGCTAAAAGAGCTTGAGCGGCTCCCTTTGTAGCTTTCCCAAATTCAGCGGATGAGTATGAAGCAGGGAGTAAAGGAATAATTGCTTTTAATTCTGTTTCAATAAAGCTTTGCACTTTTTCCTTTGGGTCTCTGGGAACTTTGGATGCCTCGGGGCTCGGAAATACTTCTGTTACTAAAGGCACATCACCATAATTGGTAGTTAGTGTATAATATTGATATGCTCTAATAAAGCGAACCTGTGCCAAGTATTCATTTAAATTATTAATAGGTATATTCTTGGCTGATTCTAAAAATTCGTTACAACGGATTATTGTAGAATAATCAAAATAACTATTTCCGGGATTGGATGGAGAAACTGTTCCATCTCCTATTGGCCTCCAGCCTTCCCAAGGAAAATTATTATATGAATTATCTGATCCGCAATCCTTATAAAGTATATTGTAGCCTCCTTCAAAACCGCTGTAAATTCCTGTTAGCGCCAAATCTGCATCCTTTTTCGTTTTCCAAAAAGTAAGAGGCGACAGCGCATCTTTGGGACCTCTGTCTAAGAAGCTTTTACTACAGCCTGTCAATAAGCTTGCAAAAATAAATATAAATATAATTTTTTTCATTTATGTAATATTTTTAATTGTTAGAAAGAAATATTCAACCCGATAGAATTTACCATTACAACCGGATAAGCGCTTCCCCTGCCACTTGGCGCTTCGGGATCCCAACCTTTTAGGAATTTTGTAATGGTAAAAGTGTTTTGTGAACTTACATAAATACGGGCATTGCTAATCCCTTTTTCTTTTAGGAAATTATTTGCAAAATTGTACCCTAACTGGATATTTTTCAATCTAAGATAATTACTGCTGCGCAACCAATAGCTTAGTGTATTAGTTTGTGGCATATTTGGTCCATTAATGCCGGTTCTCACGCGTGGCACAGTTGCATTAGGATTTTCGGGCGTCCACCTGTCCATCCATAGTTTTGCCGGCTTTTGTGCATCACCATTAATTCCGCCTACTGCATCAAAATTCATGTAGCCGTAACCGCCCATCGTACCATTGAAAATAGCCAGAAGGTCTATGTTTTTGTAGGATGCGCTGATATTAAATCCAAAATTGACAGATGGAACTGAATTCCCTAAAACCACCCTGTCTTTTGCATCAACAACGCCATCACCATTGGCATCTACATATCTCAGATCGCCTGCTTTGAAGGTGCCGCTATTGTATAGTTTATTATTAACGGCTGCTGCATCGGCATCTGTTTTAAATATACCGTCTGTCTTGTACCCATAAAATGCGTCAATTGATTCTCCAATTCTCCTGATATATAAGCCCGAAATAATTTCGTTCTGCCCGGCCAATTCCAATATTTTATTTTTATTATAGGCAATATTTCCTCCAAATGAAAATGCTACATCACCAAATCTGTCATTATATTGAGCATTCAGTTCAACACCTTTGTTAGACATTTTACCAACGTTGTCAATAAAATTGTTTAGCGCAAAGGTTTCAGGCGAAGGGATCGTCATAATAATTCCTGTAGTGAGCCTGTCGTAATAATCAAGGGTAAGGTTTAATTTTCTCATCAAACTAATATCCAAACCTATCCCCTTGGTGGTCGCTGCTTCCCATGATAAAGAGGCATTGGCCGCATTTACTACAGCTGCACCGGAATTAATTTTACTGTTAAAGGGATAATCCTGCCCTAAATTCAAGACTGGTATAGTTGGATAATAGGATGACAGGGCATCCTGATTGCCCAATTTACCCCAAGAAACTCTAAGTTTCAGATCATTAATATAATCTTTGAGTGGCTCGAAGAATTGTTCTTGACTAATGCGCCAACCGGCTGAAACGGATGGGAAATTACCCCATCTATTAGCGGGTTGAAAACGGGAAGACCCATCTCTGCGAATATTAAACTCAAAAAGGTATTTACCGGCATAAGCGTAATTGATTCTTCCAAAATAGGATATCATGGCCAGTTCTCGTGTATAACCTCCGTTCTGCATGCCGTCCGTAGCACCACCATTAAGATCCGTTAGGTCGTTGCTTGGAAAATTCTGGCGAAAGGCGCTTGTTGTTTTATATTTATACAATTCACTGTGATAGCCTGCCATAGCCGCTATATTGTGATCTCCAATATCTTTAATGTAGTTGGCTATTATTTCACCTACCTGCCTTTCGTCGGCAGTATTTACCTGATTCATTTTGGTGGGGCCGTGATACTTATTGGGATTATATTGTATTTCTTTGTTTAATTCATTATTATCTTCTGTAAAAGTTTTTAAAGAAGCTAAACCTTTCAATGAAAAACCAGCAAAAGGTTTAATAGTAACACTACCTATTCCTAAAAAGAAATTTCGCAAACGATTTATTTGAGCACCTTGGTCTATCCATGCAATTGGATTACCATCTGAAATAGTTCCATAGGTTCCATCCTCCTTTTTGTAGGTTATCCAAGGCGCTATCCTATTGGCTTGCCTGATAATTTGGTCTAACCCGCCGCCCACATAGGCATTATTGGGTTGTTCCTGATTTTCTCTGGTAAAGGATACATTAGCACTGGTTTCAATCCATTTTGATGGAGTAATTGTGATATTAGCACGTCCGCCATATTGGTTTTTCCCAGTATATTTTATTATTCCTTGCTGGTTCATATAATTTACAGAGGTCATATAATTTACATACTCGCTTCCTCCCGAAATTGAAACTGTATTAATGTTTTGAAAGCCCGAACCAGAATACAGCATGCCCAGCCAGTCAGTATTTGGGTGTCCATAAGGATCAGACCCGTCACGGAATTTTTTTATATCCTCTTCAGAAAATTTGAGGGATTTTCCTTCAAATTTCAATGCTTCATTATATAAAGTGGCATAGTCGGCAGAACTCAAATATTCAGGAAGTCTGGTAGCCTTTTGTTGACCAATATTGGTAGAAAGAGTAATTACAGGCTTTCCCTTTTTGCCTTTTTTGGTGGTTATTAATATTACACCATTTGCAGCTTTTGACCCATAAATGGCCGCACTGGCCGCATCTTTCAAAACGGAGATATTAGCAATATCATCAGGATTAATATCGTTCATAGATGACTCAACACCATCTACCAACACCATAGGCGAAGCATTATTCAAGGTTCCGACACCTCTCACACGAATTGATGCACCATCGCCACCAGGCAAACCGGTTTGCTGCCGAATATAAACGCCTGGAAGTAAACCCGCAAGACCTGCAGAAATACTTGTCATCGGGCGACCTTCAACCATTTTATTTGTAATCGTGGCTACTGATCCGGTCAAATTCACCTTTTTCTGTACGCCATAACCAACAACAACTACCTCATCCATTTTAGTTTCAATATTAGTAAGCACCACACTGATCATAGTTTGACTACCTACTTTAACCTCCATTGACACATAACCAACCCGGCTAATGATTAAAACATCGTCCGGCTTTGCATTAATGGTAAATGTACCATCATTCAACGAAACTGTTCCCACCGAAGAACCTTTTATTGTTACAGATGCTCCTTCAAGTGGTTCGCCCTTTTCATTTAAAATTTTCCCTTGAATAATTTCAATTAAATTGGGAGTCAGAACGATATTATTTTTTTCTACTATTTTCCAACTAACTGGTAGCCCTTCAAACACCTTGGTAAGCACTGAGCTGATATCAGCATTTTTTGCCTCTATAGAAATTAACTTTTGCGCAGGCAAAATATCATTGCTATAATTGAACTTATAAGATGATTGACTTTCAATTTCTTTTAATATTTCAGAAATAGTGGTATTTGTTGCATTCAAATTGATTTTTCCCTGTGCATAATTAGTGGCCGAAACCTGCATAGCCAATAATAGAAATAATGCGGAAATCTTCATATATATCATTAATTTTTTTGCAGGCAAGATCCTTTTGCCCGCATAGTTGTGAGCTTTTTTTTGCATACTTTTGTTTTAAGTTTTTAATAAATTGCATCAAATGATTAATGTTATTGATGCTTTTGCTAGACTGGGGAGAATGTTGGCGCATTCTCCTTTTTGTTTATTACTTTTTATTTCATCATGGGCTTTAGTTTTTTGAGTTTAATAATCTTTATTCAATAATCAATTCGTTATTTTCAATTTTATAACTTATTTTTTTTGAAAGTTGCAGAATTTGCATTACTTGTTCCAGGCTCTTATCTTCCAAATGAATGGTATATCGGTAATTTTTGGCAGTTTCCGATTTAAAAACAGACTTAACATTGAACTGCCTTTCTAATTCTGCTGCTATTTCGTACAATGGTTTATCTATTAATACCGTTTTATTATTTATCCACGATGTTTCGACCACCATGCTATCCTGCATCGTAACATGAGAAAGAGTAATCACCTCTGCTATAGGAGTATTTATTTGTTTTGAAATTACATTTTTGGTAATAGAAAGTTTTTCTGATGGCTTCAAAACAATTTTATTTTCTTTATTCCCCGATAATATTACTTCTATTTTACCTCTGATTAAGGAAGTTTCCAACAAATCTTCGCCTCTGTAATTTCTTATATTAAAGGCAGTCCCCAACACTTTTACTTCAGCTTTATCAGTATGAATAATAAAGGGGCGGTCGGCATCATGCGCCACGTCAAAAAACGCTTCGCCATTGAGTTCAATTTCTCTTGTCTTATTATTAAATGACTTATCGTAACTGATTTTGGTGTCGGCATTCAACCAAACTTTTGAGCCATCCGGCAGCACAAGGGTGGATTTAGATGCTTTCTTGGTATAAAATATGTTTTGTTGCGATATTTTCCTATCAGATTCACTATTAAAAAATAAAACAGAAATAACAATTGCCCCAAAAATTGATGCAGCAGCCATAAAATATATCAATCTTTGTTTCTTATGTGCTTTATTATTAGTTTTGGCTTCATTGGCTTGCAATTTCTCTTGAAGCATATCCCATTGATTTTCAATATATTCATTCGAATTCTTTTTAGAAACCAAAGGAATAGCTTTTAGTGTTTCCGTAAGCCGGGCCAGATGAGGATGCTGGTCTATAATTGACATAAATTCCCTTTGTTCCAGAAGCGTTATCTCTCCGGATTCTTTTTTTGCCAATAACTCTATAAACCTTTTTTTGCTCATACAGGACAATCCACTGTAAGTTAAAGACAGTTGCTATTAACAAAAACCCTTAGTCTTGTTATAAAAAAATTAAGGTTTTGTTATTTTTCTTTGAGGCAACTCATCCAAAAACTCAGGAAGACTCTGCTCCAACGATTCAACAATCCGATTGTAAGCAAGAAAAATGTGAGCTTCAATGGTTTTTACAGAAAGGTTTAGCAACTTAGCTGCCTCTTTATATTTCAAGCCTTCTTCTTTTACTAACCTGAAAACAATACGGCATTTATGCGGTAGCGAGTTAATGGCAGCTTCAATTTGCTTCATATTTTCATGTTGAATGGCAGAAGTTTCAGGATTCGGCAAGGATGCTTCAAAAAGCGATGCTGTTTCTTCTATATTTACAAAGGGCTGGTTTTTATTACTTTGTATGTAATTTAATGATGTATGTTTGACAGCAGTATATAAATAATAAGAAAAATTGTTAATCGTTGGTAGTATCCTTCGATTAATCCATATCTTAAGAAACACATCCGAAACAGCTTCTTCTGCAAGTCGCCTGTCATAAAGAATAGAACCAGCATACGCAACTACCCCCGGAAAATAATGAGTAAAGAGGTTTTTGAAAGCAATTTGATCATCATTTTCGGCTACCGCATCAATCCAATATTGAAGATTATTTTTCACCTAAGCATGTGCAAAATAATCAAAAAATAATACTACACAATAAAAAATTCACTTAGGATACACAACCTCCTCTCCTGTTGCCTTACTTACCGGCAATTGGGCTTTGTTCTTTTTCAATTCCTTAGCGAGTAAATCCAGCATGATTTTGGCTTGACGAGGGTTTTTACCGGATAAATCATTTTTTTCTCCAATATCATTTTTCAAATCATATAATTCTGCTTTCCCTGTTCGATAGCTATACACAAGTTTCCAATCTCCTTTTCGGACAGCGCTATAATAATTGATACCCGGACCATCTTCCGGAATCCATTTATTGGGCGAATGCCATAGAAAAACTCTCTCCGGCGTTTTTGTTGAACCGTTTTTCAAATTGTCAACAAATGATCTTCCATCAACCGTCTGAATAGTTTTATATTTTTTTAGTCCGGCTATTTGCAGAATAGCGGGAAAAAAATCTTCGATTATAACAGGGGTCTCTGCAACAGTACCTTTTTTTACTACACCCGGCCATTTCACTATCATCGGCTCTCTTATGCCGCCTTCATATACCGAACCCTTGCCGGCACGCAATGGAGCATTTTGGGTAAAAGGCTGCCCACTCCTAACCTTAGGATTACTGAGGCCGCCATTATCACTCATAAAAATGATGACAGTATTGCTTTCTATTTTTTTCCCTTTCAGAAAATCCATTATATCTCCCAAACTTTTATCCATTCCCTCAATCAGTGTGGCATATCCTGCTTCCAATGAATCAAGTCCCGCATCGAGGTATTTTTGAAAAAATCTTTTATCCGCATTAATCGGCACATGCACGGCATAATGTGATAAATTCAGGAAAAATGGTTGCTTTCTTTTTATGGGTTCTTCCAATGTTTTCAGCGCTTCCAAAGTCAGCGCTTCGGTAAGAAAGGTATCCGTTCCATAATATTGCTGCAAGTCTGGCACAGCCTGCCAACCAGCCTTGCCGGGCTTATTGCCATAGTTTTCCTGCCCCAGATAGCTCTGCGGATGCCCGGCTCCGGTTCCTGATATGTTTACCATAAAACCGAGGTTATAGGGATTGCTTCCCGGTGTGCCATTGGATCCCCAATGCGCTTTACCGACATGAATTGTAAAATAACCTGCTTCTTTCAGTAACTGAGGGAAAGGTGTAGCATGTACCGTATGTGGAACACCTCCGATATTGCTGAAGCCATTATAATTCCAATCCACCAGTTTAAATTGATCATCTTTACTATCGGTAGGATTATCGCGTACAGGTGAGGTCCAAAGTGTTACCCGATGACGCGCCACATTCATACCGGTAAGCAGGCTTACTCTCGTGGGAGTACATACCGGTGTGGCATAAGCATTGGTAAACTTCATTCCTTCATCAGCCAATCGCTGCATATTGGGTGTATGATATTTTTTATTCAGTGGTGTTACCTCTTTCCAAAAAGGCACAGAGGTATCCTGCCAACCCATATCATCCACCATAAACAAAATGATATTGGGGCGATTGGATTGTGCAAACAACTGTTGAAAAGAAAGTAAAATAGCTAAGACAATTATCTTCTTCATTTGCACAAATTATAAAATATTGGCAAAAAAGTCAATTATTCTTCTCAGTTACAGTCCGGCGCTATAAACCAAGCACTTCCTTCATTGTAAACCATCCTTTTTTATCTGCAATGTATTCGGCTGCCAGTACAGCGCCAAGTGCAAACCCTTTGCGGCTATGCGCAGTATGTGTGATGGCAATATCATCAATTTCGGAAGCGTAAGTGATGATATGGGTGCCGGGAGCAGGGTCCATTCTTTTACTGGTAATCAGCAGTTCATCTTCCGCAGGCGAAGTATCATTCACCCATTTCTGTTTTTCGGTATAAACCTCCATGATTTGCTCCGCCAAGGTAATGGCTGTGCCGCTGGGAGCATCTTTTTTGGCAGTATGGTGTATTTCTTCTAAGCTTACATTATATTCCTGATGTGGATGCATCAATGATGCCAGTTTTTTATTCAGTTCAAAAAATAGATTTACGCCCACACTGAAATTGCTGGCACAAATCATACTTCCATTCAGTGTTTTTGACAATTCCTTTGCCTCTTCTAATCTGTGGAACCATCCGGTAGAACCACTTACAACCGGTACTCCGAATTCGAGCAGTTTAGAAACATTCCCGAATGCTGTATGTGGGCTTGTAAACTCGATAGCCGCATCAGCATTGCTTAGATTTTCTTTGGTAAACTGGTCAATATTGTTAATATCAATTTTTAATACAATCTCATGGTTTCTCTGAAGGGCAATTTCTTCAATAGCTTTACCCATTTTTCCATATCCGATTAATGCTATTTTCATCTTAATTATTTTTTCTTTTATTTAAACCTCATCACCAGACTGATGCCGCTCGTTTTAGCCAGCTCACTGTATCCCGGCTCTATTTTAAAACTCAGGTTAGGAGAAATATCGAAACTCTGTAAATGCGCATCCACACTGGCTTCCACCACATTCAATGCCCATGCAATAGCAAAATACAGCACTGCATAATCCAACTCGCGCCGCACCCTGTCCCGATAATATTTTATTTCCTGAAGCCGGCCCCTGTCAATGGCCAGCTTTACGTTTTCATCTTTTATTTTATTATAATCCGTACTGTCTTTAGGTATTTTCTTCTCAATGATTTGTGTACCCACAACGGCTCCTAACCTTAGCTGCTTATAATAGGTACGGTTACTAAAAAAATACCAGCCGGTAACACCCAATGCGGCATAAACAATAGGCACTTTCCAGATTTTTCCATTATAAACCTGCCCCCAACCCGGAATGATGGCAGAGCGGATGGACGCTACTCTGGGATTGGGAAACCACCGGGATGCAGTATCTTTTTTTTCTTTATCCCCTTTTTCGGCTTGGGCAGATGCTTTTGTCAAATTTTGAAGGCTATCCGTATTTATCAGGTTTTCGTCAATTGTCTTAATAGAACTAATAATCGTGTCTGCCACCTGCTTCACTATGGCGGTATCCTTCTTTTGGGCAAAACCAAAATTGATTGCAAAAAAATTAATAAATATGAAAAAAAATAGCTTCTGAATTGTTGCCATACTGCAAATAAAGGATATATTAATCTATTGCCACGTTAAAACTTTGAAGCAATTTGTTAAGTTCTTCCAGTGAATAATAATCAAAAGTAATTTGACCGCTGCCATTGGCGCTATGTTTCATTTTTACACGGGTTTCAAACTGAGAGGCCAGTTTATCTTCTATCCTTTGATAAACCTGTGGCAGGCCCTTTTTTACAGTTTTTTTGGCAGCGCCATTTTCTTTATACAGATTTCTTACCAGTGTTTCAGTTTGCCTTACCGAAAGATCCCTTTGCTTTATTTCCTTAAACAGATACAGTTGCCTTTCAATAGTATCCACATTTACCAAAGCTCGGGCATGACCCATTGAAATCTCATCCTTTCTTACAGCCAATTGAATATCGGGCGGCAACTTTAGGAGTCTTATAAAATTAGAAACAGTGCTTCTGTCTTTACCCATACGCTCGGCCACCTCATCCTGAGTGTAATCCAGCTCATCCATCATTCTTTTGTAACTCAGTGCGATCTCCATGGCATTCAGGTCTTCGCGTTGCAGATTTTCGAGCAGTGCCAACTCCAGCAACTGATTGTCATTTGCCTGGCGGATATAGGCCGGCACATCGGTCAGTCCGGCTATTTTGGATGCCCGCAGACGACGCTCACCCGAAATCAACCTGAATTTTCCGTTAGCCATTTTGGCCACTGTAATCGGCTGTATGATATCGTGCATTTTGATCGACTGCGCCAACTCACTCAAGGCCTGCTCATCAAAATCACGCCTGGGTTGTTTGGGATTGGTTTCTACCTCGACAATGGGTATTCTGGAGATATTGGTTACGCTTTCTACTACTGTGCGCTTCAATTCGCCGGTACCGCTTTTCAACTCAGCATCAATATTGCCCAGTAGGGAACGAATCCCTTTTCCTAATGCATCTTTATTTTGTTTTTGTGTAGCCATATAAATTACTGATTACAGATTGCAGATTGCAAATTACAGATTGCAAATTACAGATTGCAGATTGCAGATTAACAAATTTATACATTGATTTTTCCCTCCCACCCTATCAATTTTTTCTAATATTTTTTTATAAACGATCTTTTACTCAAAAATCTTTTCGCCATTTGGTATTTTGGTCATATTATTTTTCTGCAAGATTTCCTTCGCAAGGTTTAAATAATTCATCGCCCCTTTACTATTGGCATCATACAGTATAGCAGGTTTGCCAAAACTGGGCGCTTCACTCAATTTTGAATTTCTGTGGATAATCGTATCAAATACAATCTCTTCAAAATGGCGGCGCACCTCGCTCACTACCTGATTGCATAACCTTAGCCGGGAGTCATACATCGTCATCAAAATTCCTTCTATCTGCAATTCGGTATTCAGGCGGTTTTGAACAATTTTGACTGTATTTAATAATTTTCCCAAACCCTCCAGTGCAAAAAATTCACACTGCACGGGTATCAATACCGAGTCGGCAGCCGTAAGCGCATTTACGGTTATCAACCCCAGTGAAGGAGAACAATCAATCACAATCATGTCATAATCATCTTTCACCTCAGCCAGGATTTCCTTCAAAACCATCTCCCTATGCGGATAATTAATCATTTCAATTTCAGCACCCACCAGGTCAATATGAGAAGGTATCAGGTCCAAATTGGGGATTTCGGTTTTCAGCAAAACCTCTCTGGCCTTAGCCTGATTGGCCATGCAGTCGTACAAACTATGAGTAATATTGTGCAGGTCGAAACCAACACCGGTAGTGCTGTTCGCCTGCGGATCTGCATCCACCAATAATGTTTTAAACTCGAGCACCGCAAAACTGGCCGCCAGATTGATAGCAGTTGTCGTTTTGCCCACACCACCTTTTTGGTTTGCAACACCGATAATTTTAGCCATACACTAATCAAAAAATTCTAAAAATTCTGCAAAACTAAGTAAGCAGGTTTTTGTTAATTAAGCAAATGTAAATTATTCTGTTACTTAAAAAGAACTAAATAGCCCAAAGTGGACAATTTGTTGTCATTTACTTAGTTTTGGGCAAAATAAACATAAAAAATCATGCGCAATTCTTTGATTTGGTGGATTATTCTTGGTATAATGATTTTAGCCGATGTATATGTTTTTTTTGCTATAAAATCACTTTTTCACGAATCTTCTCAGCGATCCCGAACCATTTTTACAATTAGTTATTTGACGGTTTCAGTTTCAGCAGTTGTTATACTGATATTATTGCCCTATTTCAATTTTCCTCAAAAAACCAACCTGATACGTAGTACCATATTTGCACTGATAGCCGCTTTGTTTTTTGCCAAAATACTTGCATTGTTATTTTTTCTGGTTGATGATTTGAGAAGAGGGGTTCAATGGATAGCCGGAAAACTGTTTTCGATGGCCGGCAGTGAAGTGGGAGAACTTTCGGGTGCCGAAAATGGGGGTATTTCGCGTTCTACATTCCTTACCTGGATGGGCATAGTGGCCGGCGGTGGTCTTTTTGGTACTTTTATTAATGGTTTGGGTAATAAATATAACTATCAGATTAAAAGGATAAAACTGGCTTTTGACAACCTGCCTCCTGCTTTTAAAGGTTTCAAAATTGTTCAGATTTCGGATATTCACAGTGGAAGTTTCAGTAACAAAGCGGCAGTTAACCGGGGAGTGGATAAAATACTCAATGAAAATCCCGATCTGATTCTGTTTACCGGCGATCTTGTTAATAATCAATCAGATGAAATGGAAAATTATACCGATGTTTTTGCCAGATTGCAGGCGCCGTTTGGTGTATTTTCTATTTTGGGTAATCATGACTATGGCGATTACCTGCACTGGAACAGCCCGGAAGCGAAGCAGGCCAACCTTGAAAAACTGAAATCAATTCATGCTCAGATGAACTGGCGATTAATGCTGGATGAAAATCTCCCGATCGAAAAAGGCGGCTCAACTATCGGACTGATAGGTGTACAAAATATAAGTGGTAAATCGGGGTTTCATACCTACGGAAATCTTAAGAAAGCAATGGAGGGCGCTGAGAAATATCCTTTTACCATCCTTATGAGCCACGACCCCTCTCATTGGGATAAAGAGGTGATTACCAATTATGCCCAAATTGATCTCACCCTCAGTGGCCACACACATGGTATGCAATTTGGCGTAGAAGTACCGGGATTCCGATGGAGCCCTGTGCAATATGTGTATAAACGCTGGGCCGGATTATATATCGTTAAAAACCAAAAACTGTATGTAAACCGGGGTTATGGCTTTATCGGATATCCGGGCAGAGTGGGTATTTTACCCGAAATTACAGTGATTGAACTGACCTGATTCATTTTTTATTGTTATATTTGAAAAAATCAAATTTTATGAAAACCGTAAAACTATTATTTTTAGTTTGCTTCCTGATGATTTCAGGAGCCATTTTTGCTCAGGTACATCCGGGCATTAAAGCCGGTCTGAATGCCACTAAAATTGATGGTAAAAGCATGGCTAAAGAATTCCAGTACAATTATTTAGTAGGCGGATTTATTGAACTGGAATTTGGAAAACGCTTTGGCATCACACCAGAAGTACTTTTTAATCAGGCTTCCACTTCTTTGGCCACTAATGTTGACCCGGGTATTTTTAACACAAATCAGGCTAAAGCAAAGTTGAACTATTTGTCTATCCCCATTTTGGCAGATATTAAACTGGCAGGGCCTTTGCACCTCCAGGCCGGTCCACAGTACAGTATTTTGCTTAACTCGGATGAATCTATTTTTAAAAATGGAGAAAATGCTTTTAAAAAAGGAGATTTTTCTCTCGCTGCGGGATTAAAAATTAAAGCAAGCATATTTCGCCTTTCGGCCAGATATCTTGTAGGTCTCGACAATATTAATCAGATTAACAACCAGGAAAAGTGGAAAAAACAAGAAATGCAACTCACGGTGGGTTTAGGTTTTTAAAATAATTTCAATTTTAGTATCAGCCTCCTGAGAACTTCAAGGAGGCTTTTTTGTAGCAAAAAAGCTGTATTAACAAGCCTGTTTTGTCAAATAGCATCTTTTTTTAAGCCATTCTTGCCGTTTTTGGGGCAATGGCATTAATATTGCCAAAATAGTATTGGTCTAAGAAAATTGATTTTTGGACAATCTGGTGACAGTTTGTCTTGTATAAATATTGAGTATGAATTTTGAAAAAACGTTTTTGCGTCCGGAGGACGAAATGGATTTTATGCCCATCATCCCTCTCAATGAAGATGAAGGAGAAGAGGATAATTTTGTGATTCCCAATGAAATAGCTGTGTTGCCACTAAGAAATACTGTGTTGTTTCCGGGGGTAGTATTGCCCATAACCGTAGGTCGGGATAAAAGCATACAGGCTGTAAATGATTCTTACAAAGGCGATAAGCTGATTTGTGTGGTAGCACAAAAAGACAGTGCTGTAGAAGAACCCATGATTGACGACCTGCAAAAAATCGGTACCATTGCCCGAATCATCAAAAGTATTAAAATGCCTGATGGCAGCACAACAGTTATTATTCAGGGTAAAAGCAAGTGCCTTATTGAAAAAATCACTACCGATAACCCCTATTTTAAGGCAAATACAAAAAGAATTGAGGACAGCCCCGAACCAAAAGACACTGATTTTGAAGCACATATATCCAATATTAAGGATTTGGCCTCCAATATTATTCAGCAGTCGCCCAATCTGCCTGCCGAGGCAGCGCTCATCTTAAAAAACATCGAACGCCCCTCATTCTTGATACATTTTGTGAGCAGCAACCTCAATACAACCGTTCAGGAAAAACAACGCCTGCTGGAGGTTTCCGATATCAAAGAAAGAGCGGTGGAACTGATGCAGCTATTGCAAAAAGAACTACAATTTGTAGAACTGAAAAATAAAGTTACCAATAAAACCCGAACCGAATTAGATAAACAGCAGCGTGAATATTTTCTTCAACAACAACTGAAAAGTATAAAAGAAGAATTGGGAGGCGATGCTAATACTCAGGAAATCAAAGAATTGCAAAAGAAAGCCGAATTAAAAAAATGGCCGGAATCTGCTAAAGAAGCTTTTAAAAAGGGTATTGAAAAGCTGGAGCGCATGCATCCCAGCACACCCGATTATTCGGTGGTTTACAATCATGTAGATTTCATGCTGGACCTTCCCTGGCAGGAATATACTGAAGATCATTATGACCTGAATGATGCCCAAAAAACCCTTGACCATGACCATTACAGCATGGATAAAATAAAGGAAAGAATTTTGGAGTATTTGGCGGTACTGAAATTGAAGGGCGACTTGAAAAGTCCGATTCTTTGTTTTGTGGGTCCTCCCGGCATTGGCAAAACCTCTCTGGGAAAAAGTATTGCAAGCGCTATCGGGCGCAAGTATGTGCGGCTGAGCTTGGGCGGCATACATGACGAAAGTGAAATTCGCGGCCACAGAAAAACCTATATCGGCGCTATGCCGGGCAGAATATTGCAATCGCTTCGCAAAGTAAAAAGCAGCAATCCTGTTATTGTATTGGACGAAATAGACAAGGTGGACAGCAACCACCGGGGCGACCCCAGCAGCGCTTTGCTGGAAGTACTGGATCCCGAACAAAACAATACTTTTTACGACAACTATCTGGAACTGGAGTACGATCTGAGCAAAGTACTATTTATTGCCACAGCCAACAGCTTGCAGGGTATTCAGCCGGCATTGAGAGACAGGTTGGAAATCATTTACCTGAACGGATATGCTATTGAAGAAAAAATAGAAATTGCCAAAAGGCACCTGATTCCAAAACAAAAAGAACTGCACGGATTACCCAAAAACAGTTTTAAGATAAGCGATAAAGTATTAGAAAAGCTGATTACAGACTATACCCGCGAAAGTGGTGTACGTGAATTAGACAGACAATTAGCTTCCATAATGCGTAATCAGGCAAAGAAAATAGCCATGAATGAAACATTGGGCGCTTCCTTGACTGCCGATGACCTGCAAAGGATTTTGGGCAAAGCCAAATACAGTAATGACCTGTACAAAACCGTAAATCAGCCGGGAGTAGCCGTTGGGCTGGCCTGGACTTATGTGGGAGGCGACATTCTGTTTATCGAATCTATCCTGAGCGATGGAAAAGGAGACCTTAGCCTCACCGGCAACTTGGGAAATGTGATGAAGGAAAGCGCTACCACGGCGCTGTCTTATCTAAAGTCCAACGCTGCCAAATATGGAATTGACAGTACAATGTTTCAAAAGAAAAATATTCACATTCATGTACCCGAAGGAGCTACGCCAAAGGATGGCCCCAGCGCCGGCATTACCATGATGACTTCTATTGCATCGGTGCTTACAGGAAAGCGGGTAAAACCCTATCTGGCAATGACCGGCGAAATTACCCTTCGCGGACAAGTATTACCCGTTGGAGGCATTAAAGAAAAAATACTGGCTGCAAAAAGGGCAGGATTAAAGGAAATTATTCTTTGCTCTCAAAACATGAAGGATGTGGAAGAGGTAAATGCGGCTTTTATTAAAACCCTGAAGTTTCATTACGTGGACAGGATGGAGGAAGTGCTTAAAATTGCTTTAGTATAAAATTTCTCAAGGATTTACGATTTTAAGATTAATTTTGAATTAATAAAAAAACAATTATGAAACCTTTGCATTTTTTCGCACTATTTCTTCTGGTTATTTTAAGCTTTCAATCATGTAGTAGCTCAAAAAAGACCAAGAGTGATGAACAGAAAAAATTGAAAATGGCAGAAAAGGTATATCGCGCTGATACAACTATTATTATTTATGATGGTCCTATTCAGGGAGAAGCTGTTTCTTTTGCAAAGCAATTGGCAGGTAAGTGGAAGGTAAATATGATGCGTCGGCAGCCCAAATTGGATCCGGAATATCTTTCAGGAGTTACTTTGGAATTTGATACCCTCACCCACAAATTTTACGGGCAAGCGCCATGCAATAAAATCAATGGCGGTTTTGTCATAAATGGATTTGGTATTCGTTTTCAAAATATTGCTTCTACCCGAATGAGTTGCGATAAACTGGAACAGGAAACCTATTATCTGAAATTGCTGAACGAAAGAATATCTACTTACTCCATACAGGGCAATACGCTCCTTCTGCGAGATGGAAGCGCCAATAATGTATTTGAATGTGAACGTATCAAATAACTGATACTCAATTAACTAAAAAAAAGCGCCTCAATAATTTGAAGCGCTTTTTCAATTATAATTTACTCCGAAATATTATCCCAAAGCTACTCTTTGAAATTCGGTAACGGTAACATCACCGTTTTCTTTCAGATAATCACCTACTGATTTGCTGCCATCTTTTACATAAGACTGCGCAGTGAGGGTTTGTTCTTTAAAGAACGCTCCCAATTTACCCTCGGCAATTTTAGCCAACATTTCTTCGGGTTTCCCTGCCATTTTTGGATCTTCTTTCATGATTTCCATAATAACAGATTTTTCGCGGGCAATCACATCTGCAGGAACACTCGCAGCATCAACCGCCACCGGACTTAAAGCCGCCACCTGCATAGCCACGTTTTTACCTACTTCATCTGCATCTTTGTTCATGCCTACCAATACGCCAATTCTGTTAGCGCCATGAATATAAGAAGAAACAAAAGGAGCATCTACCCGTACAAATTTTGTAAGTCCGATATTTTCTCCGATTGTAGCTAATTTTTCATTAATCAATTCAGATACTTTCATTCCGTTTACTTCGGTATCCAACAATTCTTCTTTAGTCTTAATATTTTTTTCTACTGAAGCATCAGAAATACTTGAAACAAAAGAGATAAAATCTGCATTTTTAGACACAAAATCTGTTTCGCAGCTTACGCATACGATCGTTCCAAATTTATTATCAGCGCTGGTTTTGGCCAGTACTACACCCTCTTTTGCTTCCTTATCACTTCTTTTGGCAGCTACTTTCTGACCTTGCTTGCGCAACCAGTCAATAGCAGCTTCAAAATCACCATTTGTTTCGGTAAGGGCTTTACGGCAATCCATCATGCCGGCGCCGGTTGTCTGGCGCAATTTATTGATATCCTGTACTGTAATTGTAGTTGTTGACATATTCTTTGATTTAAACTTTATCAAATCTTTCCGTCAGGAAGAGATCTGACAATAAATAATAATAAAATCCTTAAGTAATTGCAGGGCAATAAAACGAATTTCAGAGAGAACAAAAACCCCGATTATCTTCTGGGTGCGCCTCCTCTTTGTCCGCCACCGCCACCCGGAGAGGTTCTGCGACGTTGACCGCCTGCACCCGATGGGCCACGACCACCACTTCCACGTCCGCCTCTGCCGGCTTCAGCTTCAGCCTCAGCTTGCAATTTAGCAGCTTGTTTTTCTTTTTCGTCAGCAAAGTTATCTTCCTGCTCTTCGTCTTTAGCGGCTTGTCTTTCTGACAATCCTTCTGCAATAGCTGCTGTAAGATAGTTAACAATTATTGCAATAGATTTTGTTGCATCATCATTAGCCGGAACCGGGAAATCAACTTTATTGGGGTCGCAGTTGGTATCTACTACTCCAAAAGTGGCGATATTCAGTCTTTTAGCTTCGGCTAATGCAATGTGTTCGTGTCCAATATCTACGATGAACAAAGCAGCAGGAACACGGCCCAACTGGGCAATACCACCTAACACTTTCTCCATTTTTTCCTTATCGCGGGTAAGTGTTAAACGCTCTTTTTTAGTAATGTTATCAAAAGAACCATCACCTAACATTTTATCAATACTCTGCATTTTCTTCACAGATTTGCGCACGGTATTGAAGTTGGTGAGCATACCGCCTAACCAACGCTCGGTTACATAAGGCATTCCCACTTTTTGAGCACATTCGGTAACGATATCTTTTGCTTGTTTTTTAGTACCTACAAACAGGATTTTTTTACCACTGCGTGCAATTTGTTTCATGGCGGCAGCAGTTTCCTGCAAACATTCTACCGTTTTGTTTAGGTCAATGATGTGGATACCCTTCTTTTCTGCAAAGATGTAAGGAAGCATTTTGGGGTTCCATTTCTTTTTTAAGTGACCGAAATGTACACCTGCATCCAAAAGCTGCTGCTGTAATGATGTATTGTTATTATTTTCCATTTATTAAAAATTAATTGATTTGGATTTAAAGTTTGATGACTGAGGCAGAAGAACGATTTGAAAATTTGAACGACTTCAAACCTCAAACCATAAACCTCCAACGTATTAACGTTTAGAGAATTGGTAACTCTTTCTTGCTTTTTTGTGACCGAATTTTTTACGTTCAACTGAGCGCGGATCTCTTTTTAATAAACCGGCTGCTTTCAAAGCAGGGCGGTACTCGGCATTTACTTCTACCAATGCACGGGCGATACCCAGCATAGCAGCTTCTGCCTGCCCTTTAACACCGCCACCGGTAGCATTGATTTTTAAATCAAATTTATCGGTAGCCTCAACAGCTTTAAGCGGGCGTTCTACCTGATTTTGTAAATAAACCAGCGAAAAATAAGTTTTGTAATCTTTGTCGTTGATGATAATGGAGCCATTTCCCTTTGAGATAAACACTCGGGTAATTGCTTCTTTACGACGTCCTACAGCATTTTTTTGTTTTTCCATTATTATTATGCTTATGAGTAAAGCTGAAAGCGATATGCCAAAAGCTTTGTTTAGTTATTTTAAAATTTTAATTCTTTGGGTTGTTGTGCAGTGTGTGGATGGGTATCGCCTACATAAACGAATAATTTTTTATACATTTTGCGACCTAAGCGGTTTTTAGGCAACATACCCTTTACTGCTCTTTCAACAATAATTTCCGGACGACGTTTTAAAATATCGGAAGCCAGTTCTTCCTTGCGACCACCGGGGTATCCGCTAAACCTGTCATATACTTTAGTATCCATTTTGGTTCCGCTAAGTTTTACCTTATCACAGTTGATTACGATGATGTAATCACCCGTATCCACGTGCGGTGTGTAAGAAGCCTTGTGTTTACCGCGCAGCATTGCGGCAATTTTGGAACACATGCGGCCTACGGTTTGATTAGTACCGTCCACAACGAACCAATTACGTTGCACGGTAGCCTCGTTCGCATGTTTGGTAGTGAAATGTTGTTTACTCATTTTTATTTATTTATATTATTTATTACTAAACCGGGCTATCCCCCGATTTCCCGCTGCCGGTCGTGCCGGTTTTTTTGGGAGTGCAAAGGTAGCCACACTATTTTGAGTAAACAAAGAAAATAACAACTATTTTTTAATTCGCTTTTGTAATCAATTGATTATCAATAAATATTTTGCATTGAAAAATAAATACTACAATTTTAGAATTGCTTTTTAAAGAGTTTGACGTTTTCAATATACAAATTTTTTAATTTTTAGCGCCGATTAAAAAACGGAAGAAATGTAATTATATTAAAAATTTAGCCCATTTCACCCACAATAACATGAAGTTTTATTACTGCTGCCGGTAATTTGTCTTTTTCCCATACTCTCTTTCGATGCAGGATAATTAATGAAGTTCCTTTGGCAAGCCCTTTAATCAGAACCTGAATTGGCGCGCTGCCGCCAATCGGTTGCTGTTTAATTTTCTGTGCAGTAAGTTCAGTTTTAAATTCTACAGAAGTAATTTTTTCGTCATTATGCTCCACTACCCACGAATAGCCTGTGCCGGCTTTATTTTCAAGCGTCAAGTTATAAACTTTCCCAATGGACAAAATAATCTTATCCATAGTTGTGAATTAAAGTATAAAATTAACGCTTTTTATACCTATAAACAGCTATTGGGAAATTTATTGGTTTTGTTTTGGCTAATTCCTACAAAAGCCTGATTGAAATCTGTAATTATTCCACATTTCTGATGGTCCAGAAGTCATCGCAATAATTATCATCGGCAATATACGAATATGGCATCCAGAAATAACCGGCCAAACCCCATGATTTTCCCCAGGAATTGCGAACCAAAACCCTTTGTGTTTTATCATCATAGCCAACCGCCAATACTGCGTGGCCTCCCACCACTTCTTCCTTAGTTACGTCCGGCATCGGCATGATTCCGTTTTTTGCAACACTGGGTTTGAAGAAGCTTTCATAAACCGTAAAACCAAATGAAATAGGATAACCTTCTGCTAAACAACTTTTGATTGACATGATGCTGATAGGAACCCTCCAGTAAGATAAAATCTGATGGTCGAGCGCAGTCTTATAACAACCGGCTGGTGGTTTCTGCATAAATTTGGCACCCGGAGCAGTGCTGTCATCATAAGTCCAGTCTTTTTCGGGACAAATGCCCTGCTTGTTTAATGACTTGATACCCAACCTCAAATAAGCGCCGCTGTCCGAATTAACCGTATTCATCAGCACTCGCTCATTGTAGTAAAGAAACAGTCTCGAAGGTCGGAAAGTTTTTTTCTTTTGTTTCTTTTTGCCAAATTCGAAAGCAGCACCTAAGGCATTGGCAGTGCAACTGCCCAAATCACCCTGATCATACACGGGTGGGCAGTACTTTTTAAGATCGACCTTTGCAGGAATACTCTTCATCACCTTTAGCGGCGCTGAATAAATAAAATCTCTTGCATCGGGCAAATCGGGAATCCAACCCATTTTAGGGTATTTTTTTGAGGACATGTCCGGTGTTTTAGCTTTTGCCATGGTTTAATTTTTTGGGTGAAAGGTAAAATTTTGGTCAAGTTACATGGTTTATTAACACAAGACAATACCTAATTCAGGCGATGATGAAACTCGGGTAGCAAAACAAATCCTGCTCCATTCTTCCTTTAACACTATTCAGGAACTATCTTTGCGCTCAAATCCTGTTGTAAAACAGCAAAATATTTATATATGAAGAAAACAGACCCACGGTTCGAAAAATTTTCCAATAAGAAAAGTAATGCAGCTATAAAAGAAGCTTTTAAGCAGGAAAAAAGGAAATTCAAAAAAGAAAAAGCTGCCTTTTTTGAACAAAAGAAAACCGAAATAGCATCAGGAAGTCCAAATGCACCGGCAAGGATTGAACGCAAACCCAAGCCAGAGGAAAAAATGCCTTTGAACAAATATCTGGCTCATTGTGGCGTGTGCTCAAGACGTGATGCCGCCCTCTTAATCAAAGAAGGAAAAGTAAAAGTAAACGCAAAGGAAATTATTGAACCCGGATACAAGGTGGAGCATGAGGATATTGTAACCGTAAACGGAAAAAAAATCCACATTTCCAAAAATCTGGTATATATACTTCTTAATAAACCCAAAGATTACATCACAACCACAGACGATCCTAAGAAAAGAAAAACAGTTTTGGATATAATTAAATCTGCCACCAAAGAAAGAGTGTATCCGGTGGGCAGACTCGATAGAAATACTTCGGGCGTTTTATTAATAACCAATGACGGCGAACTAGCTCAAAAACTCACCCATCCCAGCAACGAAGTCAAGAAAATTTATGCTGTTACGCTCAATAAACCACTTGAAAAAAAAGATTTTGACAAAATACTGAAGGGAGTAATACTGGAAGACGGACCGGCTCCGGTGGATGTTTTGGCTTATAGCGATGCAAAAGACAAAAGCCAGATCGGCGTGGAAATTCACAGTGGACGCAACAGGATTGTAAGACGAATCTTTGAATCGCTGGGATATGAGGTAAAGAACTTAGACAGAGTAATGTTTGCCGGACTTACCAAGAAAAATGTGGAAAGAGGGAAATACAGATTTCTTACCGAAAAAGAAATCCGTAACCTGAAATTTTTTGGTAAAGGGAAATAAACTTAATCATAATAATTCAACAATCATTTCTTGAAAACAGCAGATTATATCGTCTTTGAAAATGAATCATTGGTAGCGCTCAACAAGCCTTCGGGATTGCTTTCCATTCCTGACAGAGAAGGAAAAGAAATTTCATTAAAAACGCTTCTTAAAGAAAAGTATGGCAATATTTTTACCGTTCATCGCCTTGATCGTGAAACCAGCGGATTAATCATTTTTGCAAAGACACCCGAGGCACACAGGCATTTTACTACCCAGTTTGAAGAAAGGAAAACTTTAAAAATATATTTTGCATTATTACTGGGTTCACTGAACGAAAAGGAAGGAAGTATAAATGCTCCCATTGCCGAAAACATGATGAAGCGTGGCAGTATGATCATTCATCGGCGAGGAAAAACAGCACTGACCGATTACAAAGTTTTGCACGATTTTGGTATATATTCTTATGTACAGTTTCAAATTCATACGGGCCGGACGCATCAGATAAGGGTTCATGCCAAAGAATTGGGTCATCCTGTGGTTTGCGATGAATTGTATGGAAATGGCAAACCTGTTTTTCTTTCAGCATTAAAACCTAAATTTAAATTATCGAAAAATGATTTGGAGGAACGACCAATGCTCAACAGGTTGGCGCTTCATGCCGGACAGCTAAAGATTATGGATGTAAACAGCGAACTTTTGGAGTTAGAAGCGCCTTTGCACAAGGATTTCAGGGCTATTTTGCAACAACTTGAAAAAAACAAATTGAAGCAATGAATAAAATTTCCGTAATTATTTTGACTAAAAATTCGGCTGCCACCATTGAAAGGGCTATTATGAGCGTGCGCCAAATTAGCAATGACATTCTGGTTATTGACAGTGGCAGTGAAGATGACACGCTCACTATTGCTTCAAAACTCAATGCAAGAATATTTCATATTACCTGGCAGGGATATGGCGCTGCCCGAAATATTGGAGCCAAAGAAGCATTATTTGATTATATTTTTTGTTTGGACAGTGATGAAGAAATAAGTCAGGAATTGGCACAAAGCATCAATAATCTTAACCTGGTTCCCCATGCTGTTTATGGATGTAAAAGAATCAATTTTTTGGGTCGAAAGAAAATTTTATATGGAGAGTGGGGCAATGATTATGTATTTAGGCTTTACAACAGAAATTCAACTTCCTGGAATCTGAATCTGGTTCATGAAACATTGGATGCCAATCATTTAAAAAAAATAAAATTGCAGGGAGTGATGCTGCATTACACTACACCGGATATTGAGACATTTTCTAAAAAATTGGAACAATATGCTAATTTAAATGCCAGACATTATTTTGATCAAAAGAAAAAAGTAGGCTTTATAAAAAGGCATTTATCCCCTGCTTTTAATTTTTTTAATAATTTCATTATCAAACTAGGGTTTCTGGACGGTAAGGAAGGGTGGCAAATAGCCAAAGCAAACTACCATTACACCAGAGAAAAATACTTGCAATTAAAACGCCTTCAAGATAAATCTGCTACAACCAAGAAATAACATTTTGAAGGCCTGAAAATTATTACATCCTTTTGTAAACGTACTGATAGAGATTGAAATCAGGAGACTGCAATTCTTTTTCAATTTCTGATTTCAACTGTTCTTTTTTCGCATTTTTCATTCTTTCCTTTTCAATCAGATGAAAAGCCTTTTCGGCAAGCAGCCAACTTCTTCTTTCTTTGTGAGTGTCAGTGTTTAAGATTTGCTTTATTTCCTGATAAAGTTCGTCAATACCTTTTTCTTTGTTTGCAACGGTTGACACTATCGGGATACGTCTTTCATTTTTGGAAAATGCGGGAGCCAGCATCAGGCGAAGGTTTCTTACAAACAGATCGGCTCCCGGACGGTCGCTTTTGTTTACAGCAAATACATCTGCAATTTCCATCAGGCCGGCTTTCATGGTCTGAATTTCATCGCCCGCCTCAGGCACCAATACTACAACCGTAATATCGGCAAGACCGGCGATTTCTATCTCACTCTGACCCACGCCTACCGTTTCAACAATGATTAAATCAAAATCCGAAGATTTCAGAATGTCTGTAATCTCAATGATTTTAGGATTGAGTCCGCCCATAGACCCTCGTGTAGCCAATGAACGAATAAAAACCCGATCATTAGTGTACCAACGGCTCATGCGAATACGATCGCCAAGCACAGCGCCCAGATTAAATGGCGAAGACGGATCTACACAAAGAACAGCTACTTTTTTACCTTCTTTTATAACTTCATTAATCAAAGCATCTGTGGTTGTGCTTTTCCCTGCACCGGGAGGACCGGTAATGCCAATCACCCTGGTTCGGCTTGCCGGTAGGCTTTGTAAAAACTTTTCATAACCCGCCACTTCATTTTCGACCAGTGAAATGCTGCGTGCCAAAGATTTAATGTCACCCTGCTGAATCTTGTGTAATAATCCCGTCCACATGAAATTTGCTGTTCTAAATTTTTTTCAAATTTAGGTGGTAAAGTTTCTATTTCGGCAAATTTTGAAAATTCTATTTCTAAGAATGTATCATGATTATAACTTAACATTACAAATCAATGAAAAAATCCTATAAAAATAAGCGGGATAAAAACACGGGAATTCACATTTAAGCCACTCAGTATCAATTCATCTTGTCCTCAACCTTAATCTCAACCTTAATCTCAACCTTAACCTCAACCTTATCCTCAACCTCAACCTCAACCTTAATCTCAACCTTAACCTCAACCTTCCATACATCTTTTTCCCTGTATATTTCGTCTTTTTTTAAATAAAATTGTAATTTTGCGCCCCATGCAAATACAGGTATTAAAATCGAAAATTCACCGCGTAGCCGTTACCGAAGCCAATCTGGATTACATCGGCAGCATCACCATTGATGAAAATTTGATGGATGCCAGTGGCCTGATAGAGTTTGAAAAAGTACAGGTAGTAAATGTAAATAATGGAGAAAGGCTTGAAACCTATGTAATTAAAGGTAAGCGAGGCTCCGGGACCATCTGCCTGAACGGTCCGGCAGCACGCAAAGCAATGGCTGGAGATATTGTAGTCATCATTTCTTATGCTACTATGACTCCTGATGAAGCAAAAACACATCAGCCTATGATGGTTTTCCCAAAAGCAGGCAACTTATTGTAGAAGTCAATCTTCGTGAAAGATAATTTTTGTATTCCCAATCCAAAAGAAATCTCCATCTTTTAATAAAATCTTGGTCGCTTCTGACAATCGTTGTGTATTTTTTTCGATATTAAAAAATGTTCCGTTTTTACTCGGCGTACTGTCTTGCAATTTGTAAATAAATCCTCCTCCAGGATTAGCTATTCTAATAATCTGACAGTGATTTTTTGAAATAAATTTGTCGGCAGTTTTAATGGCAATATCGGTAATAAAAGTACCGGCGCCATCACTTCGCCTTCCAATGGTGGTAAAATCCTTATTGATAAAAAAATGTTGCGCCTCCGTTAGAATATTGGGAACAATTTCAAGGCGTGCCTCTCCTCTTTTTTCATTATCTTCAATGGGATGGATATCAATTATTGCTGTTTGTACATCCTCTTCAATTTTTCCCGCCAATCCGTCATAAAAGAAGTTACTCAACTCTCTGCCTGTCAAAAACCTGTCCATTGGCCTCTTCTGCAGACATTTTAAAATGAGCTTGTTCAACCAATTGGGAATTTCATTTCCGGGAACAATCAATAAGTTGTTTTTTTCAATCGTTTCACCTCTACGGATATCAATATCAGGGACTGTCGCTTTTTTGTGCTTTTCGCCCAATTCCAGCATTTTAATATTATCCTTATAATCCGAAATTGGAAAGGGCACCGAACCGGTAAGCATTTCATATATAACTACTCCAAGGCTATAAATATCCGATTGGGTATCTACCTCGGCTCCGGTCCATTTCTCCGGCGATTTATACTCTGCCATGCCATCTTCTTTCTTGCTATGACGCACGGCATCAGGGTCGGTAAACGAAAGGCCGAAATCAATCAGTACATATCTGAAACTGCCATCTTCTTTTTGCACCCGAATGATATTTTTGGGATTCAGGTCATTGTGAATTATTGAATTTCGCTTGAAAAACGCTGAGTCTTCAAATGTTGTACTGCTATCGGGTAGCTGATAATGATGACAATAACTCAATGCAGATGAAATTTGTGCAATAAAATCAATCGTTTCAGCTATTGAAAAAAACTTTTCTCTTTTCAAAATAGACTCCAGCGTTTCACCATCCAAAAACTCCATCTCTAAAGAAGGCTTATTGTCCAAAATAAACTCATCATAAATCTTCACAATATTAGGATGAGATAATTTTTTCAATATCTCCACCTCGTCTTTAAAATCCCTGTATTCTTTGGAATCTTTGTTATCAATAGAAAAGTCAAGCTGTTTCAGCGCTACAATTCTCTCAGGGTTTTCTCTGCTTCTTGCCTTAAAGACCGCAGAAAAACCTCCATGCCCCATGACTCTCAATATTTCATATTTTGAAGACAGCTCCTGCATATTACTTTATTATCGAAAACTCCAAAATAATTTTATCGTTGAAACATATAGAATCGCCATCCCTTAGTATGTGTGGCACCTGGGGTTGGTTAAGGCTCACACCCTCATAATCATTTAGCCCTGTATTGTAGATTTTTATTTTATGTGAAAAATTATTCATAAATCTTGAACGATATATTTTATATGCGCCAGCCTCTTTGTCAAAAACAATTAAAGCGTGTGAACGGCTCACATAATTATTGATTTTATATTGCTCTTCATCATTTTCCTCTATCCCAATAAAGGCGATGTCGTTATGAATCTTGGAGCCGTTTTCAATTTTGGGATTTTTGCACCGACCAATAAAATACTGTTTGCCGGTTGGCTCCAGTATATATTCTTCTTCCCAGGTGATTCCTTCGGTTGCTTTAATTCGGGCAAGTATTTTTTTAAGTGTTTCAGTCGGGGTCAGCGCTTCCACTCCGATACCTTCCGTTATTTTGGTTACCTTCTCCATCAATGGTGATTCATGCAGTACCTCAACTGATAAATCATCTTTGAATTTTATACCTTTCGACTTGAAATCTCTTTTAATTCTTTTGATAAATTCCTCATCCTTTATCAACGCCTGCAAACCTACATTCTCCACCGCATTATCGGCAAACTTAGAATGAAAAACCAAACCCGAAACCACCGACTTACCATAACTCAACATCCTGACAGCCTTTGTAATAGCGCCGATGCTGATTTCTTTCAACTCTTCAATATTATCAATTTTAGGTTCATCAGCTACCTTCTCTGGCTCCGTCTTTTGAATTGATGTATCACTCAACAACTCCTCTTCGGCATTGAGTTTTGCTGATAACTGTTCTAATTTCTTTTTAATCCAGTTCATTGCTAATTTATCAAATGATTTTAAAAATAACCTGCTGCTTTTAATTGCTTCAACATTTCTACTGCTAATTTTTTCGCATGATCCGAATTACCCACCTCTTCAATCCTTATCGTAAATGCAACGGGAGCGCCTATCTTAGGCGAATGTACAAAAAATGTGTACCAGGCATCGGTAACTCTTTTCCTCACTACTGCATTTCCCTTCTTTATCAGCTTATCACGTTCGGGGCTTCCGGTTTTTCCATACACAGTTAGTCCTGTTGCAGCAGAAACAGAAGCCGATTGCTCTTTCATAAAAGAGGAAAGTAAATTACCTGTTCCTTCTGCTTTTGAAATTTTATTTGCAGGTTCAATGCTGTCCTTTCTGTTCCACGATTTAATGAAAAACCTTGATGCCGCCAGATTTCCATTATTGGCTATAGCGCCTGTCATTTTTGCCAGGTGCAATGGCGAGGCGCTTAGTTCGCCCTGTCCCCAGGCGAGGTCAGAGAATCTGGATGTCAGCCGCTTTCTGGTTCCCATCAGTTTTTTGCTCTTATAAATATCCTTGCCTTTTGATACAAATTTATTCCATTCTTTAAAGTATAAATCATTAGAATAGTTTTCAGGTTTTTGAAAATGAAAACCGCCTCTGTTGAGGATATTCATTCCCAATGCATCATACAAATTAAACAGACTGTTCTGTAGACTTTTTTCATTTGCCAATTTTATGAAATACACATTACTGGATCTTACGATTGCCTTATGCATGTCCACATTCTCATTCTCCGGCTCTCCTTTTCTGATAATTTCTCCGGTTTGCACAAAGAAAGAAAAATTGGCAGCGCCCAATCCATACTGATTCATCGCAGCAAAAGCATCAATGATTTTAACGGTAGAACCCGGGCGTGAATTAAAGGTTATACCCAAATCCTGTGGCACTACAACACGATCATTAAAAATTTGCTTGAATACCGAACGATAATCCTGAGCCTCGATATTACTTATCAATTTCAAATCTTTATATGACGGCATCGGACTAATGGCAGAAGCCAAAACATCTCCGGTCTTTGCATTAACGGCAATTACCGAAGTTCTAAAGTTTTTTGATAGGTCAGAAGATTGAATGATTTTATTAATCTTTTGATTGAGTGTGGCATCCAATGACAGGTAAACATCTTTTTTCTTTTTATTCTGGGCATCGGTTAGCATGCTGTTTTTTCCTGCTTTAATATATGGAGCCAATGCGCTGTAATCATACAGCACTAATTCAGATTCTTTTTCAGTTTCCGGCAAAAACCTATTCTCTTTAAACCTGTCTGATGTTTTTTGAGAGGCAGTACTTGTAACATCAAAACCTCTCAGCATGGTATAGTGCCTGAACTCGGCAGCGTAGCCATTGCTTTCTTCTTTAGCAATTTCTCGGTTGATATCACCCAGCCAAAAGATAAGATCAGCGCTAAATGGGTAGGTTCGCTTATTGTGCAAACTGTCTGTTTTTTTATTGGTTGATTCGGATGTAGCCAATACAATGCCGTTACGGTCATAAATAGTACCGGGCTTAATTTCTCTGAGCATGATACCGATACGGGAATTATAGCTGTATTGCCATTCTCCGCTACGATTCAATACCAATGCGGGTTTTACGATATACCTATTTGATTTTATCTGATAATAAATCAATGAACCGGAGAAGACAATCAACACCCCAAAAAAGAAGAGAAGCGAATAAGCATTTACGTTGTCAAAATTTTTCTTCACATATTCCATCTCCAACGAATCGCCTTTTTCATTTGACATGATGATGATGAAAGCAAAAGCAATCAATGACAAAATAATTCCTGCATTTCCTTTACTCAAAAAAGGAACAGATATACCGGTCAAAGGCATTAAGCCCAAAGTACCACCCGTAATCAGCATCAATTGAATTAAGGTAGCAATGCCGATTCCCGCCATCAGGTAAAACATAAAAGGTTTTCCGGTTCTTCGTGCCGACAAAATAACCCGATACAATAAAATGCCAAACGCTATGAAGATAACAATTATAGTAACGAAACCTAATTCTTCGCCAATGCTCTGCAACATCATATCGGTATGGTGCGCAGGCATTACATTTGAAAAACCATTCCCAGGTCCCTGACCCAAAAAACCACCACTGTTTAATGCCCATACACCATGCGCCACCTGATCTCCGCCCACTAATTTATTCTCCCACATATTGTTGAACATGCCATTTCGGTCGGCTAATCTTTGGGTAAATTCAAAAGGCAATTGCGCCAGCAGAATAAAAGAAGAAATAATCAGTATGATAAAAAATATGGATTCATTTTTCTTAGTAAAAATTGTATAACCCAACGAGCCGATGCAGGCTGCCAGCGACATCCAGGGCAAAAAATTCTGTTGCGCCGAATTAATGAATTTTGAAACAACAAATAAAACCAGTAAATAAACAACACCGGTTGCAATCATTGAAAAAAACTCCTCCTTGGCAAACGAATAAAGAAAAAGAAAGGTAAGCGTCAAAACGATTGCAGGGCCAAGGTCACCGAGAATGGCATAAATCGCTAACAGGAAAACGAACAATGCAAGCATCAACATATTGTTTTTGGTGAGCCATCGATTGTTGGTAATATTGCGGAAATAATCTGCATTTACTGCAAAATAGGCGGCAAAGAAAACAATCATCAATAATTTGGAAAGCTCACTTACCTGAAAACCGAAAAGATTTACTTTCACGCCGCTGCCTTCGGGTCCGGTGCCAAATACTGCCAGCAGCAACATCAACAGAATGGATGCCAGCAACCAGCTATATCCTCTTGGCGCTTTAAGTTGATGCCCCTCCGGTAATAGCCGGTGAACCGGATCAAAAAAACCCGAATGATAAAATCTGTTGACCGGATTATTCCTGAAAAAGAAAATAAATAACGAAGCCAGGAACAGCGTAAAAGCAGCAGAAACAGCCATGCCGGAGCCATAAATTTCGTCTCTCAACGGATCCTGCACACTATATAAAACAATGAGGCCAATACCGGTTATAAACATTATTAAAGGAAGGATAAACAGGTCGCTCCGATAATTTTTTATTGTCAAGGAAAGATGAAATACCCAAAAAGCAATAAGCCAGATAAGCAGGCACACAAAAAATTCTTTTTTGAAATCGGATGGGGTGCGAACGGTAAATATTTTGTCGTTCTTTATCTGCCGGTATTCAGTTTTGTCCAAAATCCTTAACTGATGCGGCTTTGCATTAAAGTCAAATTCCTGATCGGAAGTGATGGCTGCCCTGCCTTTAGAAACGCCAAATTCAAAACCGGGCCTGATGGGCAGCACGCTATAATTTCCTTCCTTCTTCAGGTTGGTAAATTTATAGGCTCCTTTTGCATCTGTTCTTGCATAAAATTCAGTCTGCACAGGCTTTTCGGAAGAGGGCAGGCTATCCCAGTAGGCATCAGGGTAAATCTCGCTCAGCTTGACCAATATTCCCCTTTGTTCAAAACCCTTTTCATCCGAATCAATCTTTCCGCTAATGTCAATACCTGTTTTCACATCCTGCACCGGCACAACAGAAGGATAAGCTTCGGGATTGTTTTGCTCTTTATTATACAAAGCGGTATCCATACCCAGATGCGCCAACGAGTTTAAAAATCTTAGATTGCCAGATTCACTTCCTGATTTTGTAAACAGTGTGGCATCAATCATGAAATCTTTTTTGTTCAGCGAGCCCAGATTGGGCAGGGATTTCTGCTCATTAATTTTCTGAACTAAATTTTTTGTAATAAAGTCAACATAGCGCTCATCCGTAAAATAATTTCCATCCGATAACAATTTTTTCAATTGCTTTGACTGAACAGGCGCTGCCAGATTCAATACCCTGCCCGATTGGTAGCCGTCTTCGGCTGACTGCAAATCCTTTTCAATATTAAAATAATACTGAGCAGCCATCAGCGACAAAATCGCTGTTACCACCAACAATAAAAGCCTTTCGGTCTTTCTTGAATAAATATTTTGTTTTGTCTTATTTTTCATCAATGCGCTGCTCTTGTACTGTCTTTGAAAATGGTATCTGTAGCATTAATCAGGGTATCCTTTAGCCTCAAACTATCCGTAAGGCTTGCCGAGTCTTTATAAACATACACGGTATCACTTATCGGAGGAGGTTCTAAGTTGAGTAGTTTTTGGGTGCCTAACCAGTTTGCCAGAAATCCCACTGCGAACATGGTTACTGCCAGTATTATCCACTCTTTTTTTTTACGAGCCGTTTTTTTCTTTACAACCTCCGGCTGATTTTCATCCACCACAGGTATTTCAATAGCTCTTTTGTATATTTTTTTCTGGTCCGATTTTTTTGCCGAATATTGAGCTAATGCAACAGTGATATTATCTTTCCCACCCAGCTCATTAGCCTTGTCAATCATATATTGCACTTTTTGTTGCAACATGTCGGGTTGGATGAGTATTTCTATCATTTGCGCCTGATTGACTAAGTCGGTCAATCCATCGCTGCAAAAAAGTGCAATATCATTCGGTAGAAAACTATGCTCTATAAAATCAATGTAATCATCTCTGTTCTCAATATCCAAATTTATCTCGCCCAACATCTTTGTAATTTCATTGCGGCGCGGATGGTGCATTGCTTCTTCTTCTGTCAGGTAGCCGCTGTCTTCCTTCATGCCCACCAATGAATGATCTTTGGTGATTTTTAATAGTCGGCCATTTCTGAAAATATACCCTCTGCTGTCGCCTACATGTGCCACATACATCATCTCTTTTTCGGCATCCAATACTGCCACTGTGAGTACACAACTCATCCGGCTAAGTTCAGGTGTGCTGTTTCTTTTTTCGTGAATGATATTGTTGGCGGCAATCACTGCCTCTTTCAATAATTGCAATGGCTCGCCTATACTAAGGTTTTGCAGATAATTTTCAATGGTGGTTTTTGTTATCAATGCCGCTTCGGCGCCGCCGCTATATCCTCCAACACCGTCAATGACACCTATCAGCGAAAGTTCGGGTTTTGACCACAGGTTTTGTACCCACACAAAATTATCTTCGTTTTGCTGACGCATGCGCCCCAAATCGGTTTGTATATATGAAGAAATTTTTCTGCTCATAATTTATTTTTAGATTGCAGATAAAAGACCAAAACAATAAACAATATCATCAACGCCTGAATCATCAGCTTTACTTTTAAAAAACATGCCCTTTGAAATCCAACTGAAAAATACCGCAAACAATGGTAGAATCATTTTTGAGCGGATGCCACACCGGATGCTGCCCCTGAACACTCAGCGACAGTTTCTGCTCGTTTATATAGGCATCTGCATACAAGGCAATATAAAATGCTCTTGCCGCGTCATCATACCTAATTAAAATGTGTTCCTTTTGCAGACTGCCACTGGGTTCATTAATGCAGAGCAAAGTGGGCGTACTGGGCACTCCTTCAATGGCTTTTGTAATTTTCAACTGCTTTTCGCGCATCTGAAAACTATACCGCTCTTTATTCAACACAAACTGAATGGTAGCCAGGCTTTGCGGTGCGGCGCTTTTTGACGTAACCGCAGGGGCCGGAGCCGCCGCAGGCTGCTCACCCAGAAAATCTTTCTTAAACTTAACCCTGAAATGACCTTTTGACAAAATATCAATATTTGCAAAAGTGTGAGGGTTCAAATCATATTTGGAATACTTGGAGTGCTTGCTGCTGATAGACACTTTTATTTGTTCTGAAGAAAGTTCCACCCAGGATTTTTCGCTGGTGGCAGCGCTGATTACCTGCACCGACCCCGGTTCGATATCGCTGTTATCCACTCCTTTTTCGGAAGGGCAATACTGAAAATCCCAGAAATTAGCAATTGGTTCGTAGCGCGGATATTGCGCTTTCATGGAATCAATATATTCATAAAACTCATCCAATATTCCTTCGGTAATGCCGGCCAACCTAAGTTCGGCGCGCTTATAATCTTCGGGGCGCATCAGTATCAGGTAACTGCAATCGTACATCATCCTTTTATTAAAAGATTCCCGTTCAATCGTTTCTTTAAACGAAGCCACCACCTGATCCACCAACGACTGGTTGGTTAAGGTCTTTGATTCTTCCTCCTCATCAGGCAACAGCCATTTTTTAATTTTTTCAAACATAGTTTTAATCTGTTTCCAATTTATAATTTTTCAATCCTTCGTTCCACAATTCGGATAATCTTCATGTTTTCATCTACAATAGCCGAAACATCTACATTATAATTCGACCACTCGTCATTTTCGTTTTGCTTTATTTTGTACAGCATCGAGAAATCCACAAGCAAATTTCCATTTTCCTGATGGGTGAATGAAAAGGAAGATTCATCGAAATCTGCTTCGGTAAACTTCCACTTGTCATGATATCGCTGACATTCTTTCATCACCTCATCCAGCGTAACATTGGATTTTGTGTAATATTGTCTTACCGTGTCCCTGAAATACCGGTACAGGTTGCCGCAACTGCTTCTGTTGGTGTAATAATCGGCCAACAGGTTTTTGGCATTTAATTCCATTTCTTTTTCATCAATAGTGATGGTCACCCTTTCATTATCGGGTTCCTGTGGCGCAGGAAGCGTATCGGGCAGCACAACGGCCGGAATTTGCGCTTCGGCATCCTGTATGGGCGGTTGCGGGCGAGGCTGCACAACCGTTTTCTTATTTCTATCACCGGAATCATCGGTTTTCAGAAATTGCATGATCGCGTCCTTATTCAATGCTATGTAAACCAATCCTGCGATGACCAGCAAAGAAAAAAATATGTTCCTGCCGTTTTTGCGCCTCGGTTGTAACAGCACTTCGGGCGATGAACCGGTAGCAGGTACAGTAGCATGTCCTGTATTTGTTGAACGGACTTTAGAATCAGTGATATTCAATTTTCTCAATTCTTTTCGCTCCTCCGGATTTTTAGAAAGATAATCAGGCAGCAGGGATTGCCAGGGTTGAGGAAGCATGGTAGTATTCAGATTCTTTCTAACAATATTTTCCTGCACTTCAAAGTCGGACATTTGATTATCGTAAGGAGCGGCGCCCGTTACCAAATGATAAAAACTCACCGCCAATGAGTAAATATCGGTTTTGTAAGAAAGGGTTTTCATGTCATACACCTGCTCAGGGCTCATGTACATCAGCGTACCCATACGTGACCCGGTCTGGGTGAGGGTGATATTGTCCTTGATTTTGGCGATGCCGAAATCCAGTACTTTTATCTGCCCGTCATCCGTCAGGAAGAGATTTGAAGGTTTTATGTCGCGGTGAATAATATTTTTCTGATGGGTGTATTGCAGTACATCCACCAAATCGTTCCACCATTTTATTAGTTGATCATTGGAAAACCGCTCGCCTGTTTTCAGCCTTTTCGCTAAATCTTTGCCGTGGAGATATTCCATCACCATGCAGGGCCTTCCGTCCACTACCGAAAAATCAAGGATTTTACGTATATTCGGATGGTGGAGCTGCACCATCAGTTTGGCTTCATTTTCGAAACGGGAAACCAACTCAGGGTCGCTGCAAAATCTTTTTTGCAAAACCTTGATGGCAGCAGGCATCTGCAGGCTGTTTTCGGCATACCATACCTCTGCCATACCGCCTTCGCCCAATTTATATTTTAAGACATAACCACTAATGGTTGTATTCTCCATGTTCAAAACCTTAAAGAATCATAAAAGTATTATGATTATGATGAATAAAAAACTGAATTGCAAAACTTTAGTTTTTGGTTCATCAGTTTTTTGCGGCAAAGTAACCGATAGAAATACATAAATTTTAGCAAAAAACGGTAAAAGAACGGAAGAAGTCGGTGAAAAAAACCCGGCTCAACCGAACCGGGCTAATTATTTTAAAACGGAAACCTACTCGGAGCCGGTTTGGGTAGTTCCTTTCGGGGAACTTTGGCATCACTCATGGCTGCCTGATACACCATGGCTGCCACGATGGTAGCTGCCTGTTCTAAATCGCCTGCCACTAAGTGATCATAACTGTCTATATTGCTGTGGTGGGTGCGGGTATCGTACTCTACCACATCCTGAATAAACTGAAAACCTGGCAAC
>ENA-UOUJ01000234-UOUJ01000234.1-activated-sludge-metagenome-genome-assembly--contig:-NODE-234-length-44462-cov-60.869773_pt1 | contig 44462 bp, 29 predicted proteins | sample MGYA00249839_ERZ747224 | MGnify/ENA primary metagenome ERZ747224 (study PRJEB28782, sample SAMN03220277) | activated sludge metagenome | biome: wastewater; feature: sewage sludge; material... | reverse complement strand
TAACAATAATAAATATATTGCCTGATAAATCAGGTAAATGAAAGAATCCACCCGGCCGCTTCCTGCCCCCCATGAACGGGAAGTTTTTATGGACGCCCTGCGAGGGTTTGCCATTCTTGGAATTTTTATTGCCAACCTCAATTACCTGTCGCTCAACTTTGGTAAGCCCGAAGGATTATTCCACCTGGCGTGGGATGATGAAGTTTCCTTTTGGAAAAAAGTGTTCTTTGAGGGTAAGTTCTATTCCATTTTCAGCTTGTTATTTGGCTGGGGTTTTGCACTTCAGTATCAGAAAACAATCGATTCGGGTATAACGGGGTCGGGTATGCTTTTTCGAAGGTTATGGGGGATGCTGTTGTTAGGTTTGATGCATCTGGTGCTGCTTTGGTTTGGTGATATTGTTGCGTTTTATGCGCTGTTGGCTTTGTTGTGCCTGTATCCAGTAAGGCGTGTTGCCCCCAAAAAGCTGGCCATCATCGGTGGTGTTTTCATACTGCTGCCCATTGCACATTACGCGGCAATGAAATGGATTCCCGCTTTTCGGTTTCCGTATGAATGGTTGTTTAAAACAGGGGCGGGGATGGATGAAAAAATGGGTATTGATTTTTCGGCACCGCCTGTTGAACAAACCCAAACCTGGTGGCAAATATGGAAAATAAATGTGTCGGGATTTTTCTTCCGATACGGAGGCCTCTATTTTGAAAGCCGGTTCTTTAAAGTACTGGGGATGTTTTACATCGGCTATGCCTTAGGGAGAAACTACTACTATCGCCGCGTGCTGAATGATAAAGACCTGCTGAAAAAAATTGCAGGGGTGGGGTTGCTGGTGGCCTTGCCACTGAATGTGCTGCTTGCTTATTTGATGAAAAACAACCGTGCGTATGAAAATCTTGAAACAGCCGGTCTGTATCAAACCATCGTGTATGCCTTAGCGGTAGCCCCACTAGCGCTGGGGTACGTTGCCTTACTGGCGCTGGGATGGCAACAGAAATTATTTCATAATACCCTGCGTGTATTGCAGCCGGTAGGTAAAATGGCATTCAGCAATTATATGCTGCAAAGCCTCAGCTGCCTGTTGATATTTACAGGGATAGGTTTAGGGTATGCGCAACAGTTAGGTCATTTCTATCAGTTGATCTTTGGGGTTTTATTCTTTGGACTTCAGGTTTTGTTCAGCCATGGCTGGTTGTACTTTTTCCGGTTTGGACCGGTGGAGTGGGTGTGGAGATGCATGACGTATAAACGCCGGGTGCCGATGCTCAGAAAAAAATCAACTGCACCATAACCCCCGGATTGATTTTATAATCCACAGCGGGTATCTAATTTATTCGCTTTGTGTGTATTTCCTTTGAGGTTAATTATTTTTTAAACCACGTAGTACACAGGGATTGATAATTATAATTCAATTCATATGTATTGCACAGAGAGCACGGAGAAATTCCCCTTTGTGTATTCTAAGTTCCCTTCCTTTGCGCACTTAGTGGTTAAATATTTTATTCACCTCGGAGGACACAGAGGTTAAAAATTGTAACTAAATTTTTATGTATTGCACGGAGAGCACAGAGGGTGTCTCTTTGCGTCCTTTGGGAGCTTCCTTTGTGGTTAACTGTTTTATTACCCACCGTTAATATTGCAGCAACTGCTGCACATAAGCATCTAATCTTGTATAGGCCATAAAGTTTTTCTCCAGCGCCATGTTAAACGGAATAGGAGTATCTAAACTCGCACAACGCAACACAGGTGCATCTAAATAGGTGAAACAGTGCTCCGCAATCCATGCCGCAATTTCCCCTCCGATGCCCCCGGTTAAGGTGTCTTCATGCAATAACAACACTTTTCCTGTTTTACGTACAGCCTGACCTATGGCTTCATAATCGAGAGGAAGCAAGGTGCGTAAATCGAGGATTTCAATGGATATGTCAGGATGCTTTCCGGCATATTCCAGCGCCCAATGTACACCGGCACCATAAGTGATGATGGTAAGATCATCCCCCTGTAAGGCCGTGCGTGCCTTCCCGATTTCTATTTCGTAATAAGACTCGGGTACTGGTCCGTTTACACTTCTGTACAACCCCTTATGTTCAAAAAACATCACCGGATTGGGATCATTTATAGCGGCAATCAACAACCCCTTGGCATCCGCAGGAGTAGAGGGATATACCACTTTCAACCCGGGTACATGCGTAAACCACGCCTCGTTGCTTTGGCTGTGGAACGGGCCCGCGCCCACGCCTCCACCGGTAGGCATGCGTACCACCACATCTGCGTTTTGCCCCCACCGATAGTGAATCTTAGCCAGGTTGTTTACAATCTGATTAAACCCTACCGTAACAAAATCGGCAAACTGCATTTCCATCACCGACTTATATCCTTCCAGACTCAGGCCCAGCGCCGCACCCACAATGGCACTTTCACACAAAGGGGTGTTGCGTATGCGCTCCTTTCCGTATCGATGAACAAAACCTTCAGTAACTTTAAACGCCCCGCCATACTCCGCAATATCCTGACCCATCAATACCAGGTTGGGATGTTGCTGCAGCGACATATCCAGTGCCTGACTAATCGCTCCGATAAACTTCATTTCTGTACCCTGCGCACCTTCCGCCAACGGATCTTTAACCGGTGCAACAGGCTTTACCGGGGCATACACATCCCTCAACTCCTCAGCCGTATCGGGAACAATTTCACCTGCAGTATAGGCCTTATTCAATTCACTTTCTATGTGTTGTTTGGTTTCTGTACGAATAGCTTCCACCTCCGCAGGCGTGATTACTCCCTCACCCATCAACCACTGTTCATAATTTTTTATAGGGTCTTTTTTCTCCCATTCTTCAAACAGCTGCGGCGGCACATATTTTACCCCACTGGCTTCTTCATGCCCGCGCATTCTGAATGTCATACATTCAATTAAGTATGGCTTCTGGTTTTTTATGCAATACTCTCTTACTCCCTTGATCGTGTCATACACCGCCAGGATGTTGTTGCCATCGATCTGTACCCCTTCCATTCCGTAGCCAAGGGCTTTGTCTACTATGTGCTTGCAACGGTACTGTTCGTTCACCGGAGTACTGAGTCCGTACCCATTATTTTCTACTATAAATATAACCGGCAAATCCCATACAGCCGCAGTATTCAGGGCTTCATGAAAATCGCCTTCGCTGGTACCGCCATCACCCGAAAAGGCGAGTGACACTTTATCCTCACGGCGAAGCTTATGCGCTAATGCCACCCCATCTGCAATGGCCAGCTGCGGACCCAAATGTGAAATCATACCGCAAATGTGGTGTTCCCGCGTACCAAAATGGAAACTGCGCTCACGGCCTTTGCTGTAGCCCTCTTTGTTGCCCTGCCATTGCATAAACAACTTGCTGAGGGGCATATTCCGGCCGGTGAAAACACCCAGGTTTCGGTGCAGGGGCATAATCCATTCATCCGGTTGCAATGCTGCAGTAGCACCGGCTGCAATTGCTTCCTGTCCGATTCCACTAAACCATTTGCTGATTTTTCCCTGGCGCAGCAACACCAGCATCTTTTCCTCAATCATACGCGGCAGCAAAATAGCCTTGTATAAATTTACCAGTTCGGAGTTGGTTAAAGTACCTCTTGAAAATTCCATGTGCGAATTTCAAACTAATTCAGCAAATAAAAAAAGAAACGGCAGCAGGGGTTCCGGTGGATGACCCGAAACACCTCAAACATTACTGTGAAAAGTATGGTTTACTGAACGTGGGCCCCTACTTTTTATCTTGTTGCTGTATCCAGGACTGTACAGATGCACTCACCAGCGAGAGCGTAATACTGAACAACAAGGCCCACCAGAAGTTATCAACGGTTACCTGATCGAGCAGTGCATCTACCAGCAATATCATTAGGGCGTTGATTACGAGCAGGAATAAACCCATCGTAAGCAGGGTGATGGGTATGGTAAACAGGATGAGTATCGGACGTACAAATCCGTTAACAACAGCCAGTACAAAAGCAAACAAAATAGCAGCCCAGAAGTTATCCATATGCACCCCTTTCATGATTTGGGTGAGCACATAAGCGATGACAGCAGTTATTAAAATTCGAAGGAGAAAATGCATATCAGATATTTTATTTTATAACATTACGTATGAATTGGTTGCTGTTGTTACAAGTTCTCATTCTGGCCGGAAATGATGAATACTTTTTAACCGAATCAATGTGCTGAATGAAGATAATAAATGAATTGGATTTTATCAGACTATTGAAAATAACCTTGTGGGGTGGGGCGTCCTGAAGGGACAGCCTACAAACTCCCCAAGGCAACACCTTGGGTTTGTATGCCATTGCTCCTTTTAAACTCTATACCTCATAAAGTACCCTCGTGCAAACGATACTCATAAAAGGCATAGTATACCTTGCTTGAAATTGAACAGCATGGCTCAGTCACTTTCTAAACTGTACGTACATATTGTGTTTAACACAAAGTATAAGCTTCCGGTAATACAGCCTGAAGTTGAAAATGAATTATATGCCTATATAGGTGGTATCATTAAAGCGAATCAATCTATTCCTATACGCATAGGGGGAACTTCAAATCACATTCATATTCTTGCTGTGATGTCTAAAAATGTTTCGCTTGCCAAGTTGGTGGAAGAAATCAAGCGCAACAGCAGCCGTTGGATTAAGTCTAAAGGAAAACAATATCATCGCTTTTCATGGCAAGGGGGTTATGCCGGTTATTCTGTTAGCCAGTCTGTGGTGGATCGGGTTAAACGATATATTGAGAATCAAAAAGTGCATCATGATAAAGTATCTTTTGAGAGTGAGTATGTGCAGTTTCTTCAGGAATATGAGATTGACTTTGATGAGCAGTATTTGTGGAGTTCATGATGTATGCTGCCCTTTCAGGGCGCAACCCTGGTTTGTAGAAACCACATGGCGATGCCGTGTGTTAGAGTAATACAGGCTTTCAGCCTGGTGCGATCTCAAGCATGTAACATCATAACTTTAGTGGAAACCACATGGCGATGCCATGTGTTAGTGTACTACAGGCTTTCAGCCTAGTGCGACCTCTGCGTTGCAACTTTTTACTTTATGGGAAACTACACACGGCGGTGTTATATGATCATGTCCTATGCTGCCCTTTCAGGGCGCAGCCGGGCATCGCGCATTTTACACATGGCGGTGCCATGTGTTGGTGTAACTCAGGCTTTCAGCCTGGTGCGTTCTCAAGCATGTAACATCATACTTTTGTGGAAACCACATGGCGGTGCCATGTGTTAGAGTACTACAGGCTTTCAGCCCGAACCTCGAGATAGTACATGTTAGTGAATCATCATACAAAACATTTCTGTACATCCATGATGTATGCTGCCCTTTCAGGGTGCAGCCGGGCATCGCACATTTTCCACATGGCGGTGCCATGTGTTGGTGTAACTCAGGCTTTCAGCCTGGTGCGATCTCAAGCATGCAACATCATACTTTAGAGGAAAACACATGGTGTTGCTATGTGTTAGAGTACTACAGGCTTTCAGCCTGAAGCAGTCGCAGCGTTGCAACTTTTTACTTGGGGGAGATTACACACGGCGGTGCTTTGTAATCATGTTCTATGCTGCCCTTTCAGGGCGCAGCCGGGCATCGCGCATTTTACACATGGCGGTGCCATGTGTTGGTGTAACTCAGGCTTTCAGCCTTGTGCGATCTCAAGCATGCAACATCATACTTTAGAGGAAAACACATGGCGGTGCCATGTGTTGGTGCATCTCAGGCTTTCAGCCTGAAACGACCTCAGCGTTGAAGCTTTTTACTTTTATGTAATGTACACACGGCGTTGCTTTGTAATCATGTTGTATACTGCCCTTTCAGGGCGTAGTCGGTCTTTGTACATTTTGCACACGGCGGTGCCATGTGTTGGTGTATCTCAGGCTTTCAGCCTGAGCCTCGGGGTAGTGTGTGTTAGTGAATCATCATACAAAACATTTATGCATATCCATGATGTATGCTGCCCTTTCAGGGCGCAGTTGGTCTTTGCACATTTTGCATACGGCGGTGCCGTGTGTTGGTGTATCTCAGGCTTTCAGCCTGGTGCGATCTCAAGCATGCTACATCATACTTTAGAGGAAATCAAATGGCGGCACCATGTGATAGAGTACTGCAAATTCAAGGAGTTCTCCGCACTGCGTTGTTTCAAATATATTTTTCGAAGCTTTGATTACACCACTACCAACTCATAAAAATGCTCAGGCTGCAAATATTGCTTCGCCAATTGTTGCAACTCTTCCGGTGTAATGGTTTTAATAACCTGTATCGACTCATCAAAGTATGATGCATCCACCCTGTTGAGTATGATGTTCTTCCAGCGGCCAATGATGTGAAACGGACCGTCAAGATCTCCCAATATCGAACCCAGCATGTAATTTTTTACCAGCATCAACTCATCCGCTCCCACAGGCTCCGTCTGCAACTTCAACATTTCATGATACACTTCCGCAATGGCAGATTCTGCAACATCCTTTCCCGCTTCTGTACTGATCATCCACGCAGTGGTGGCCAGATGGTTCTGTAAATAACTGTATATGCCATACGTATATCCTTTTTCTTCCCGGATATTACTCATCAGCCTCGATCCGAAAAATCCACCAAACACCGTATTCAACACCATCACCTTCTTAAAGTCTGGATGATGACGATTGGGGAAGGATGTGGCTATACGTATCGCCCCCTGAACACCATTCGCATCATGCTCTATCCTGTATTTTTTTTCTGCTGCCGGTGCAGGTAGAATCTCGGGTGCCGTAAAGGTTGGCTTCGATAATTTCAATCCGCCCAACGTACGATTCATACTTTCAATCAAATTCGCTGGTAGATGACCGGCTACAAAAATGGCACACTGTCCGTTACGGTAATAACGATCATAAAACGCACGCACCTGATCCACTGGTATGGCTTCAATATCATCCGTATTATTGGAAGTACCATATGGATGTGAAGTGCCATACAGATACCCGTTAATCAGCCGGTCTGCCACAAACTCCGATTTCTTCAAATTCACCGTGAGGCGCTGTACGGCATTCTGCTTGTAAATGGATAACTCATCCTCCGGCATAGTACTGTTGCTAATCATATCTTCCAGCACCGGTAATAGTTTATCCGTGTGCTTACTTAACGTATGCAACGATATCACCGCCGTTTCATTGTAACACGCCCGGTTGCAATAGGCTCCGTAATATTCAAAGTCTTCGTTAATTTGAAATGCGCTGCGTTGCTCAGTACCGTTCTTTAATAAGAAATTGGTAGCCGCTGCAATTCCTTTTTGCGACTCATAAAAATTCCCGGCATAAAATACCAGTTCCAGTTGCAACACTTCCTGCGCTCCTGCATGTATGGCATACACCGGAACACCATTGTTCAGTTCGTAATAATCATATGGCTTTAGCCGGAGATCAAAATGCAAAGCATCCTTGATGGGCGGCATCTCAGTACGGTTCATAGGTCAGGATTTCTTGTTCGATAAATAATATAACGTGCTGCTGTTTTCTTCCCTGAAAATGTGATGGCAAACATTCAGGATATCGTTTCGGGTTACCGACTGATATTTCAGAAGTTCAGTGTTGATGAGATTGGCATCACCCATCAACTCGTACATCGCAAGGCTCGATGCCCGGTTCATCAAACTCATATCCTCAAACGCCATGGCACTTTCCGTTTTGTTCTTCACTTTTTCCAATTCCGTTTCACTGATGCCATTTTCTTTCAGGAAACTGATTTCTTCCATCACAGCCTTTTCTGCTTCTTCAGGCGTAACACCTTTCACCAGTTTTCCTTCAATAACCAACAGCCCCGGATCGTACGATCCAAAATGAAAACAATCAATCTGACTGAACAATTGTTTTTCTTTCACCAAACGCTGAAACAAACGGGATGATCCTCCGCCACTTAAAATCTCCGTGATTAAATCCGTTACATAATAGCGCTGATCACTGCGCGGATATATATGCCATACTTTATAAAATGCATCCAGCGGTACATCAGCATAAACCGTTTTACGCCTCGCTTCTTTTTGTTCAGGTTCAGCCGGTATGTTGTGTTGTAGTTTAACTCCCGACTCAATAGGCTCAAACCATTTTTCCGCCAGTTCGCGCACACGCTCTGTGGTAACATTGCCGGCTACAACAAGAATGGCGTTGGATGGATTGTAATGCTTTTTAAAAAACGCCTTCACATCATCCAACGTGGCATCTTCAATATGTTTCAGGTTCTTCCCAATCGTCATCCACCGATAGGGATGTGTGGTGTACGCCATCTCACGAATGATATGCCATACATCTCCATAAGGCTTGTTGATGTAATGTTCCTTAAACTCTTCACACACTACCTTGCGTTGTACTTCCAGACTTTTTTTTGAAAACTTCAGGCTCAGCATCCGGTCACTTTCCAGCCAAAAGGCTGTTTCAAGATTTTCAGCGGGGAGTTGACAGTAATAATTGGTGAGATCATTTGTGGTAAACGCATTGTTCTCGCCACCGGCCATTTGCAAGGGTTCATCGTACACCGGTATGTGCTGACTGCCTCCAAACATAAGGTGCTCAAACAAATGGGCGAATCCTGTTTTTTCCGGATCCTCATCCCGGGCGCCAACATCGTATATCACATCTACCACCGCCATGGGCGTGCTGTTGTCGGGATGAACCAAAACGCGTAACCCATTCCTCAGTTCAAACTTGTCAAATTCAATCATGCTGCAAAATTAGGTGAAGCAATGTTACGGTTGAGCGCATTGTTTTCAGCATGTTTTGAAAGAATACGAATCAATGGTGTTAATTTTGCGCTTTAAAGTGATGTATGATGCAAGTAAGTGATTTGTTGATCCGGGCCCGGAATTTTGAAATGTTGTCAGTGGAGGAAGGCGTGTATTTATACCATCATGCCCCACTGGCCGAGTTGATGTATGTTGCCGATGAACTGCGCAAGGAACAGGTTCCGCATGGCAAAGTTACATGGCAAATAGACAGAAACGTAAACACAACCAATGTGTGCATTGCCAACTGCAAGTTTTGCAACTTCTATCGCATTCCCGGACATCCCGAAGCATATATTACCGACATTGAAACGTATAAACAAAAAATTGAAGAAACGTTTCGCTACGGGGGAGATCAGCTCTTACTGCAGGGAGGACATCACCCCGATCTGGGCTTATCGTTTTACACCGATTTATTCAGCACACTAAAAAGCCTGTATCCGGAATTAAAACTGCATACACTAGGTCCGCCGGAAGTGGCTCACATCACCAAACTGGAAAAAAGTACCCACCATGAAGTGCTGAAAGCACTGAAAGAAGCTGGAATGGACAGCTTGCCCGGTGCTGGTGCAGAAATATTAACCGACCGCGTACGCCGGCTCATCTCCAAAGGAAAATGCGGCGCACAGGAATGGCTGGATATCATGCATGAAGCCCATAAACTAAACATCACCACGTCGGCTACCATGATGTTCGGCCACGTAGAAACCATTGAAGAACGGTTTGAACACCTCGTTAAGATACGCACCGTTCAAAGCATGAAACCCGAGGGAGCCAAAGGATTCCTGGCATTCATTCCATGGACCTTCCAGGATGTAGATACCCTGCTGGCACGCATTCGCGGAGTTCAGAACCTTACAACCCCCGAAGATTATATTCGCATGATTGCCCTCAGCCGCATCATGTTACCCAATGTAAAAAATATTCAGGCCAGCTGGCTTACAGTGGGTAAACAAATTGCGCAAATGTGCCTGCACGCCGGTGCCAACGACTTCGGCAGTATCATGATTGAAGAAAATGTGGTGAGTGCCGCCGGTGCCCCGCACCGTTTCACCAGCCGGAGTATCCAGGAAGCCATCCGTGAAGCAGGATTCGAACCACAGCTCCGCAACCAGCAATACGAATGGCGTACTCTCCCCGAGATGGTGGAACAGGAAATCAACTACTAATTTCCCCTATTGGTCATTTAGGTTATCCACAGCCCGCGTTTCCGGCTACCCCGCCGGTGGCTTTTCATGCATTTTACTGAAAACCAGTTAATAAAGTGGTTTTTTAACAAATTCATAATTGGAAATCAAAAAAGATTCAGTAAATTTATCCTCAACCTTTCCACAACCGGAAAGGCAATTTTTGTAATATCCGATTCGTTAAACCTTTGAAACATTATGATTATGAAACATCTGGAAGAAAAAACGCCTAACCATCCGGTGCTTTATGCCATTAAATGCTTTTTAGATAAGCTGCGTCAAAGCCCCGACGTGTATCCCATTAAACACTATAAGAAGTTAGCGCGTTTACGCCGCAAGGGAACGGCCTTGTATAATTAACCATTAATTGCGGAATTTACTGAATATGATTTTCAGCAAATTTTCGCTTGACGCGGTTTTCAGCGGTTTGTAAGTTTGTGTTGTACCCTCTAAAACCAATGAATATGAGAAAACATGAACCCAAAAGCTACTCGCTGAGCAATGTGCTCAAAGCTGTAGCAGATGCATTCAACCGGCTGTTTTTTACGGATGATAACCGTGACTTTCAGCGCCTGAAAAATTTCATTGCATCGTAAAACCCACTGTAACCCAACCTATTTTAATCCTCCGCGTTCAATGCCGGGGGATTTTTCTTTTTTAGCTGAACAGGTATTCCACATCTGCCTTGCTGAGCGCTTTCACAAAGCTGGTATCATCGGTAATCAATTCCTTGGCAAGGGCTTTCTTGCGTTCCTGCAATTGCAGAATTTTATCTTCTATGGTATCAATGCATATCATCCGATAGGCAAAGATGTTCTTGGTTTGTCCGATACGATGGGTACGGTCGATGGCCTGTTGCTCTACGGCAGGGTTCCACCACGGGTCTACAATATATACATAGTCTGCCGCCGTGAGGTTCAAACCCACACCCCCCGCTTTCAGCGATATGAGGAACACCCGTACTGATTCATCATCCTGAAAATGACGGATGGCTTTTTCCCGGTCGGCTGAAGGTGTGGAACCATCGAGGTATTCAAACACCACCCCCTGTTCTTTCAACCGGTCGCGGATAAGGCCCAGCATCCCCAGAAACTGAGAAAATATCAACACCTTATGATCGCTGATGTTTTCAGTGAGTTCACGCGTGAGCTCATCCAGTTTAATGGAGTGGTTAGGAAATTTTTCTTCTTCATTCAGTATAGCCGGGCTGTCACAAATCTGCCGGAGTTTCATCAGCCCCTGCAGGATGGTGAGTTGTGATTTATCAATTCCCTGCTGATCAATCACGCCCATAATCTTATCTCTGTAAGAATTGCGATAGGCGTCGTAAATTTTGCGCTGCTCTTTTTCCATTTCGCAGAACAAAATGGTTTCGGTTTTTTCGGGCAGGTCTTTGGCTACCTGTTCCTTGGTGCGGCGCAGGATGAACGGATACAGCAGTTTACGTAAATGCTCTTTCTGTTCCTGCTCGCCAAATTTATCAATCGGGTTGGCAAATTCATTTCTGAAAAATTCCACACTCCCCAACAACCCCGGATTCAGGAAGTTCATTTGAGCATATACATCAAAGGTGTTATTCTGCAATGGTGTACCACTCATGCACAAACGGTTGGTGGCATTGAGCAACGAAGCCGCCTTGGTTACCTTGGAAGACGGGTTTTTAATAGCCTGACTTTCATCCAGTACCACATAATCAAAATGTATTTTCAGCATGAGGGTGATGTCGCTGCGCAGGGTACCGTAAGTGGTAACGATGATGTTGTGGCTTTGCAGGAATTCGGCATCGCGGCTCCGCGTATTTCCATGATGTATGATACACGTTAAGCCCGGAGTGAATTTATTTACTTCATTTTTCCAGTTGTAGATGAGCGTAGTTGGACAAACCACAATGGCCTTCAGCGAGCCCTGCTGTTCTTTATACTGATGCAGCATGGTGAGTGCCTGCACGGTTTTACCCAAACCCATATCATCTGCCAGGATTCCACCCCAACCCACTTCGTTGAGGTATTGCAGCCACTGGTAGCCGGATACCTGGTAGGGACGGAGCACCGGTTTCAGATGATCGGGGGGCTGTACCTCGGGAATCTGGCGGAAAGCACGCAGGCGCTCAAACTTTTCATCCAGTGCAAAACTCAATTCTTCTTCATTGCGATTTTCATACAGTTCATCAATCACACTCATGTGGTATCTTGATAAACGCAGCTTATCATTTCGCCCTTCACCTACTTTAAACAGCAGGGCATATTTTTTCAGCCATTCATCAGGTAAAATACCTAACGTACCATCTCCGAGTTGTACAAATGACTGTTTGGATGCCAGTGCCCGTTTAATATCGGCAATGCCTATACGCTGATCACCAAAAGTAATTTCCACTTTGGCATCAAACCAGTCCATGCCACTGCTCAAATGTATATGCGTGCTGGGGCGGGCCGTATTGAAGCGATAATTTTTTAAACTCTCAAAACCATACACAGGAATTTTCTTTTCCTTCATGGTATCCATGAATAAAAAGAACCAGTTATTGCGAAGCACTTCCTGCCCCTTCAGTGCCATCCCTCCTTCGGGCTGCACCTGAAACATGGAATGTAATCCGTTCAGGGTTTGAAGGAACTGTTCTTCCGCCGGCTTGTTTCTCCGGATCATCAGAATCTTATCCTCATCGGGCAGAATGATGGTTTCCTTTTCACCGGGTTTCACTTCAAAACCGTTGTATGTGAAAACGGGCTGAAACAACAGATAATCCCCTTTTTCCTGTAGCAACAACTGAATACGCGGTTCAATATTTTTCACCTCACGCATCAGGCTTTTATCAAACTCTACCTGATATTCACGCGTGAGTGGCATAATTACTTCCCGCATGGTGGCTGCCCAGTTATCCTTGTTCAGCTTTGTGGCACCGCGCTTTCTGAAACGTTCCACTTCCAGTACATCTTCCGGCTTCGACCAGAGATACAATTCATCCTGATGCATTACCAGTGCCGGAGAATAGCCTTCCTCTTCCGTTATAGTGTATGCGTTGCCGTTAACTTTCTGCTGGCACACCAGTTCGAGGTGGCTGTTCACCGATGCAACCCTGAACAATAGGGAAGCCGGTATATTGCTTAATGTTACCGGAAGCAGTTCTGCACTTTTGAAAGGTTTGCCTTTGGGCAAGACAAAGCACAGGTTCCGGTTCGGATTATCAAATAATTTTCTAAGTTTGGGATAGAGGTATTCAATAATCAGCATTTTGGTTTCATCGGGTAAATCTTCTCCATCGGTATGGATGATGTTTTCCCAAATGCCGCTGAAAGGTGAATTCCGGTTGAGGTATTTGTTGATCTCATTGTCTTGTAGTTTTCTGATTTGCTGCAAGAGTGCCTTATCCTCTTCGTCGAATACCTCTGTATTCACATATTTATTCAGATCAATTTTTTCTGCCTTACTCATATAGGCCGTTCCGGCTTCATTGATTTCTCCCTGTACGGCACACACCGCGAACCCCGGAAATCCTGATTCATTATAGTTGAATACGATGCCAATTTTTTTCAACTCTGAATCCGTAGTTACTGCATCATCATTCAATGCCAGGGCGGGCACGGGCGCCTGAACCGGACGTGCCGGTATCGCGGGTGCTGCAACCGGCTGAATGCGCTTTACCGACGGGTCAATCACTTTTAAAAAGGGCTTGCCGTCTTTATAAATAAATTCAAACTTACCGGTTAAATCATCTTCGAGGCTGTAGCCGTATAAACTGAGTAATTTATTTTTTTCTTTATCGTAGTTGCGGATGGTATCAAAATAATGCGGACCATACGCATTCAGCAACTGAATAAACAACACGGTTTTATGTATACACAGGGGATGTTGTGTTTCATCACAGGTACAGGAAGTATCGAAAAAACGTTCATCATTTTTCTGTATCACTACGTTGAACACTTCACCGGCTATAGTAAGATCCGCTTCTACCCGTTCATTGGCGGCGGTAGTAATATTGGCCATGGTAGTACGCAGCAATGTTTCGGCCTGATCATAAATTTGTGCCGATGATAATGCCTTGATGGTTTTCAGGTCGATGGTTTTCATCTTTGCCTGAGTGTGCTTCTGATTGTATTCAATATCAGATGTACCCAATTGCCTTTTATCAATCATATCCTGCAACCTCAGTAAAGCCGCTACTTCGTGCCTGCAGATTTCACCGATGTTATACGGGCAACCGCATCGCATTGAAATCAGTTTCGGATCGTTATACTTTTGAATGTATACTTTGTAATACGTGTTGTATAAATCGTCGCGTACACGAAAAGTGATGGAAGACAACAACGCTTCATGTTCAACCAGTTCAACATAACCTAATCCATGAATTTTTTTACCTCTGCGGATTACTTCATCGGTACCGTTGTTGTATATGTGTTTAATGATGTGTGGTAAAGCCAATCTGTTGTGTTTAGGGTATTAGTGGCGCTTTTCCTTTCCCGTTCAGAAAAGAGCAATTTGCAAAAGTAAAGGAAAATAACTGAGGGTAGAAAGAGATAAAAGGGGAATGTGGAGAAAAAGAAGTTAAATGTTGGCTTTTACGAGGCTGCCCTGCTGGTAAACCGGTAATACAGGGGCTGTATTGGCGGTGAGGCAATGCCGGATATCCTTTTCCAGTCCGAAACCGGTTAAACGCAGATAATGAGAGGCATTGTTGTCTTTCATGAAATCGTACAGATTGGGATTGGCCAGTGTGTACATGTTGGCTGCCATGGCAGATGCATCGCAATGGATGGAGAAATGTTCGCGCATCCGGTTGATAACGGCGCCGGCAAACAGGGTGTCTTCAATATTCAGTTTATCTTTCCATGCAGCACAGGCCAGCACCACCGGCATCTTTTTTTGTTCGAGGTATTGGCACACCGCATCCAGATTACTGAAGGCCCCGGTAATAATTTCTTTGGCTCCTTTTTCAAGTGCCATGTGCAGGAGCCGGGTACCGTTGGTGGTGGTGAGTACCAGTGTTTTATTTTCAATGAACGTACGCGGATATTCGAAGGGAGAGTTTCCGTATTGCAGTCCTTCGGCTACCTGTCCGTCGCGTTCGCCGGCAGTAATGGCATCTATTTGCTTACCGATGCGTATGCATTCCGCCACACTGGCCACCGGAACAATGTTTCTGGCTCCGTTGTGCAGTGCCGCAGCAATGGTGGAGGTTGCCCTCAATACATCAATAATCACCACAATGCTTTTGCTTACATCGTACAGGTTCAACAATGCGGGAGAAATGCAGGTGTATAGTTCGGGGAGCTGCTTATCGTTCATGCGTAGGTGTTATGAATTATTCAAAGGGTACTTTTACCACTTTCGCTTCTATAGCCTGGTTGCGGATCTGGATAAAGATGGGGCTACCCTGAGTGGCGTGGGCCGTTGATACATATCCCATTCCGATGGCTTTTGCCAAAGATGGAGATTGTGTTCCTGAGGTTACTTTACCAATCACCGTTCCCTGTGCATCGGTTATTTCATATCCCTGGCGTGCAATGCCTCGGCCAATCATTTCGAAACCCACCAGTTTGCGTGAAACACCGGCAGCCTTCTGCTGTTCGAGTATCCCGCGAGCGGTGAAATCCTTGGTGAACTTGGTTATCCAACCCAACCCTGCTTCCAGTGGTGATGTGGTATCATCAATATCATTTCCATACAGGCAGAAACCCATTTCGAGGCGCAGGGTATCGCGGGCTCCGAGGCCAATGGGCTTTAATCCGCTGCGGGCACCCGCTTCAAACAAAGCATTCCAGATGGTTTCTGCATGATTGCCGGAATCTTCAAAATAAATTTCCACGCCGCCGGCACCGGTATAACCGGTAGCGCTGATCAATACATTTTCTACTCCGGCAAATGTGCCTTTCAGAAAGGTGTAGTATTTTAAATTAAGGATATCCATCTCCGTGAGTGACTGTACAATTTTAGTGGCGTTGGGCCCCTGTACCGCCAGCAATCCGGTTCTGTCAGAAATATTATGCAATTCGGCCTGTTGTGTGTTGTGTTGCACCACCCACTGCCAGTCTTTGTCGATGTTGCCGGCATTTACTACCAGCATATAGGCTTCATTGTCTTCGAGGCAATACACCAGCAGATCGTCTATGATACCACCCTGATCATTGGTAAAGCAGCTATATTGAATTTTTCCTTTCGTGAGTTTAGCCGCATCGTTTGATGTGATGCGCTGAATGAGGTCGAGCGCGTGTGGCCCTTTTACGATGAACTCTCCCATGTGGCTCACATCGAACACTCCGGCATTGTTACGTACGGTGGCATGTTCTTCCTGAATACCTGTGTAGGAAATCGGCATGTGAAAGCCTGCAAAGTCAGCCATTTTGGCTCCGAGTTCAATGTGGCGTGCGGTGAAAGGAGTGGTCTTCATCATAAAAAATTTAGGCTGCAAAAGTAATTCAAATGAATCACATAACTGCCTATGGGCTGAAATGTAAACAGCCCCACTGTGGCGGGGCTGTTTGGCTGCGTTTACATACAACCAATGAAACTTCTTACATCAGCACAAGCATGGGGTTATAAGTAGGAATGGTCTGTTTCCATGCGGTAGATTTCACCTTTTGCAATTCCTGCTCAATCCTTTCCTTTTCTTTTTGAAGTGAATCTTCCATACGCCGGATGTCTCCCGGTACTACAGGTGATGCAGGGGCTTCCGGTTGATAGCGGTAACGTCCTTCTTCCAATTCAATCTTCAATCCCTGTTCATTCACATCCACCTTCAGATTCCCTTTTTCTTTTCTGCTTTCCATCCAGCTGCGTGCAGGAGTGCCGTCGGTATGATACAATCCGTCTTCCTTCATGATGTAATCTGTATCCGGTTGCCATCCTCTTTCAACTCCTTCAAATTCCATTTCAAGTTCTTCGGTTGAGGGCACCTCAATTTCTATCATTTCATCGGAGTAGGCACTTCTGTCTACACGAATCTGCTTTCCTACAGGCACATAAACGGTAATGAATACACGCTGATTTCTGAACTTCTCCTTTGCGGTGATGGGAATACCGTTGTCTATTACAAAAGCTGTATCATTTTGATACGCATTGAAGTTAATCATTTGCGCTTTGGATTCTGCTTTATTGTACGTTCTGCCGGAAGCGAACTTCATCATCGTTACGCGGAAAGAATCATTGGGTGAACGAACAATGTTTACCTCGATGTTCCTCACCATGATGGTATCATCGAGGCGTGTACCAAAGGGTTCTAACCTCAGCCAACTCTTGTTCTTCAGGTAAGTTGTGCCCGGTGCAATACTGGTAACTACAAGTTTGTTCACTTCGGGTTGTGAGAGCGTGATGTCTGTTTCTGCCGGTGCATTGTATTTTCTGAACTCCCTGCTCAGTGAGGTAAGCATCAGTGTTAAACAAACCCAGCCGAGTATCCACAAACCGGAGAAGGCAAAGCGCATGATGCTGCTGCCCCGGCGTGCTTTGGTGAGCCTGCGGATGATCCAGGTGATGATGCCCACCACCGGAACCATGATGAAGAAAATAAGTGTGCCCCATGCATACAGGTTTTGCGAGGTGCCTTCCAGAATCAGATTTTTAAGCGGGAATAAACCGATAGCCCCAATACCGGTGGCAAAGAGCCCTATCAACAGTGAAATCACTACAATAGCCAGGATAAAGTAAACAAATATTTTCACGATGAACAGGATGATATCGCCCAGCGAACGGCTGCCTCGTTTAGCTGCGGTAGCTGTTTCCGCACCCACTTGTTTGCCCTTATCCGCAGCAAATTGTTGAGCATCTTTGGCCAGTTTTTCTGCACGCCCCTGCACCCCTTTCAGTTCGGTGATTACTGAATTCTTGATAGAGTTCAGATCTACTTTCTCTCCTTTCATTTCCAGTTTCTCCGTGGTAGTATTTGCTTCGGGCATCACCATCCATAAAATGATGTAGAATAATAAGGCGCCCGGACTAAACGTGAACTGTACAAAATTCGGGAAATCGAAAGCGCCCCAACTTGACCATTTAAATACAAAGGTTAAAAATGGAATCAGAAACAAGGTGCGCGGAATCCATGGATTGATGTTAAAGTAATGACCAATACCACTGCACACCCCTCCGATGATTTTATCATCCGGATCGCGGTAAAACTTCTTCTTCACTCCGCCAATTTGTGTGGTGGCTGAACTGGGCACAGCAATCCATAGAATGATGTACGGTAATACGCCGATTCCGGTTAAAAACAACAACACAAAAATCACACGCACAATTACCACATCTATACCAAAGTAATTCGCAATACCGCTGCACACTCCACCCAGCACTTTGTCGTTTTCATCTCTGTACAATCGCTTCGCCTGATGAAAAGGTGATGTTTTGGGCTGCTCGCCGGCGGAAGCCTTGTCTTCAGCTTCGGCATTCTCAACCGTTGCTCCTTCATCAAATTCTTCGGGACGGCCCATGCTCTGAATCACCGCATCCACGTGATCATCGGTTATACACGTGGCACCATCTTTCAGGCGCTCCTGAAATAATTCGGCAATACGGCTTTCAATGTCGTTGATGATTTCCTCACCTCCTTCTTCTTTACCAAAATGGCGACTGAGGCTATCGGTATACACTTTCAGTTTTTCATAGGCAGAAACTTCAATAGGTACCACCCTGCCTTGAAAATTGATATTGATAACTTGTTTCATTGTTGTCTGTTTTGTTTTAAGTGCGCTTGCTTTGCTTAAAGGTTTGAAGTTGTTATTTGGTGAGTTTTTCAACCGCGTTAGCCAATTCATTCCAGGTGGCTTCTAATTCCTTATAAAACGCTGCCCCTTTTTCTGTGAGGTTAAAATATTTTCGGGGCGGACCACTGCTGCTTTCCACCCAACGATATGTAAGCAATTCGGCATTTTTCAGCCGGGTGAGTAACGGGTATAAAGTTCCTTCTAAAATATTCAAATTCGCATCTTTCATTTTATCAATGATATCAGAAGGATACGCCTCTCCCTGTTTAATCACAGAAAGGATACAGAACTCCAACACCCCCTTGCGCATCTGGCTCGCAGTATTTTCTATGTTCATGTGATTCTTTTTTAATTGCTTTGATAAGTGTTAACCTGCAATGACAACTCAAAAGTAAAACACTTTTGGTACTATGCAAAACATAATACCATATATTTTAAGGTAGCTTATTATGCTGTGTCTAGAGTGTAAACTTATCTATTTGATTTTCAATCATTTAGGGCGTTCTGTTGTTTTGCTGCAATCTTTTTATTTTGGTTGAACGGTAATATTAAAGGATGGCCGGTAAATATTGGGTTGATTTCAGATTATCTTAAAAAATTATGTGGAAGACCCTTTTAAGATGACTTTTACAGGAAGGTATTGAACGAATTACCTCAGGTATACTCTAAGGAAAGGCTTATGCGCGTTTATAAAAACATATTATCTTGAACGCATAAACGCAAATTCAATTAGAAAGGATACAACCATAAACAGACAACCGATGAAAAAATTTTTCCTTCTTATCATAATAGCAGCATGGATATTGCCTGCCTGCAAAACCAGTAAAAGTTATCTTGAAAGAGAGAATGAAGAAAGGGCACTTACGGATGCAATAAAAAAATTAGAGAAGGAGCCCGACCATGCGGAAGCACTGGAAGCTGTTCCTGTGTTATACAGCAACATTAAAACACGGCAGCTGGCATTGATTGAGTCCTATCAAAAAACAGCTGATCAAAACCGATTTGATAAAATCATCAAAAGCTATGATATCCTTCAGAATGCTTACACACAAATCTTAGCTACGCCTGCAGCATTCAAACTGGTTACACCGGAAAGCTACAGCACTCAACTAATGGAAGTTAAAGAGCAGGCTGCAGAATCTTATTATCAGTCGGGCACAAGTTTCCTTAACCTAACGGGAAGGGATAATGCCAAAAAAGCATACAACGCCTTTAACCGCTCGGAAAAATATGTTCCGGGTTACAAAGATGCGGAATCTAAAATGGCCATGGCTTTTCAGAATGGGACCATCTCGGTGGTGGTAGGGCCAATCAGGGATGATTCATATTTCAGCAATAATAACTGGGGAAGCTACGGATACAACTACAGCAATGAATATTTTCAGGATCAACTGGTACGGGATGTAGCACGCAACAACCAACCCGTTAAAATGTATACCGACTGGCAGGCGCGCAGAGACAATGTATATCCCGACTGGGAGGTGAATCTTCGCCTGCGCGACATCAACATTCCTTATCCGCAGCAACGAACTTACACGCGCCAATCCAGCAAACAAATAGAAACCGGAACTGATACTTCAGGCCGGCCCATCTATCAAACCGTTTATGCTACTGTACACATCACTCAAAGAAGTTTCAATGCCCGCGCTATTATGGAGGTAGATATCCGTGATGTAATCAACCGGAAAACGGTAAACTTCAGTTCGTTTCAGGAAACATACCGCTGGCAGGATGAAACAGGTTCATATACAGGCGATAGCAGGGCGCTGAGCCAGGCCGACTGGAACATAATCAACAACCGCAATTCTCAACCCATGAGGAGAGAAGATGTGCTGCAGGAGTTATACCGAAAACTGTATCCTCGTGTACTCAATCACGTTAGAAGGTATGTTGAATGGTAAAATACCGGCATCTGCTCAATCATTCCGATCTTATTTGAACAGCTGATACACCAGCAAACTCATGAAATAAGCGAGGGCAGTCATGTACGCTACCTGAATCAATGCCCACTTCCAGCTGCGGGTTTCTCGTTTTACAATGGCAATGGTACTCATACACTGCATCGCCAGAACATAAAACACCATCAGTGATAGTCCGGTGGCTAGGGTGTACACTTTGGTTCCATCTGCCCGCACGGCCGCCTGCATTTTTTCGCGGAGGGTGGCATCATTTTCATCCGCATCTTCTCCCACACTATATAGGGTTGCCATGGTTGCCACAAACACTTCACGCGCGGCGAAAGAAGTAATCAGCGCAATACCAATCTTCCAGTCGTACCCGAGGGGCTCTATGGCCGGTTCAATGCTTCTGCCCAACATACCGGCATACGACTGTTCGAGCAATGCTGAGCGTTTCTGTAACTGCAACTCCGTTTCCTGCTCAGGCTGTGCCTGTATCATGGCATCATACTGCACAGTAATGGCGTGCATTTTATCTTTTGGTCCGTACGTACTCATGGCCCACAACAGCACACTGATGACCATAATAATTTTACCGGCTTCCACTACAAAAATTCCCGCTTTGTTAATCATCGTAACCAACACATTGTTCCAGCGTGGCTCACGGTAAGTAGGAAGCTCCAGTATAAAATAACTTTTCTCTGTACTGCGGATGAACATTTTCATCACCCAGGCAACCAGCATAGCCATCACGGTTCCGAGCAAATACAATCCCATCATCACCAACCCCTGTAAACTCAGGAATCCGCCCACCAACTTCTGAGGAATCACGAGTGCAATCAGGATGGTATATACCGGCAGGCGGGCACTGCAGCTCATGAGCGGCGTTATCATGATGGTGAGCAGGCGTTCTCTTTTATTCTCAATACTCCGGGCACTCATTACAGCCGGTACGGCGCACGCAAAGCCGCTGATCATGGGCATCACGCTTTTTCCGTTCAATCCCACTTTTCGCATAAGCTTATCCGTTAGAAAGCTGATACGCGCCATGTAGCCGGTATCTTCCAGTACGGTAATTAATCCAAACAAAATCATAATCTGCGGCACAAAAACCAGTATACCGCTTAAGCCCGCCACAATACCATTGATGAAAAGATCGCTCAGGGCATTGTTGGGCAACCAGCCCGACAACCAGGAAGAGAGTTCGCCAAAACTCCATTCAATGGCATCCATGGGATAGGTGGAAATCCAGAACACACTTTGAAACAACAAAAACAACACGCCCAGCAGTATTACATAACCCCACGTTCGATGCAGGAGAATTTTGTCGAGCTTTTCATTGAACAACGATTTCTGCAACGGGTCGGCCTCCACCACGGTTTGATGCATGATGGCACTGATGCGGTTATAGCGCGCCATGATTTCCGATGCCTGTGTTTTGGTTGGATTGAAATGATTTCTGCCAGCAACCTCCATAACCTGTTTGCCCAGTTCCGGAGTAGATTCTAACGTTTCCGGATGAATCAGATAATGAATGGCTGTGTAATCACTGATGCCCGGTATCAGGGAGCGCACCTGCTGAACCGCTTCGGCATTTCCTTCTGCATTGTCAATAAAATCCCTCGGAGTAAATGATTGCAGGTTGGATGCCGTGCGTTCAATCACCTTCTTGAGTTCGGGTATTCCTTTGTTTTTGCGCGGATTTACAGGAACAATCGGCACCCCCAGCTCTCTTTCCAGTCCCGGAATATCAATCTGAGTGCCGTTTTTTCGCGCCAGGTCCGTCATGGTAAGTGCCACCACCAGGGGAATCTTTAAATCAATAATCTGTGTGCAGAACAACAAATTCCGTTTCAGGTTACTGGCATCGGCCACCAATACTACCATATCGGGCCGCTGTTCTGCCCTGTCCATCAACACCGAATAAGCCACCCACTCATCCTGCCGTTTGGGATACAGGCTGTAGGTGCCCGGTAAATCCATCACAGATGCGTGCAACTGGGGAGAGATGGTGGTGCTGCCGGTTTTTTTATCTACCGTAACACCCGGAAAGTTACCTACCTTCTGATTTAAACCCGTGAGTGCATTGAACAAAGAACTTTTACCGCTGTTCGGATTTCCCACGAGGGCTATATGTATTTTGGCATTCAATATTTGTGCTATATGAAGTAAGTGGCAAAATTACTTGAAACCATCCACTAATCATTTACGATATTGGAAACAGCTTTTTACTGAATTAGTAACTCCACACAGCTTGTGTTTAGTAACTTTGCGCCATGTATAAGAAAATATTTCAATCGGTAATATTATTATGGGTATTGGTTGCGCAAACAGCAGTGGCGCAGGAGGTGTTCAACCAACCTGTTGTTATTAAGCAACTGAAAAAGCATATCGGTTATCTGGCCGATGATAAACTGGAAGGAAGGAGAACCGGTACCCGGGGAGAGATGCTGGCAGCAAAATATATTTCAAAGCAGTTTAAGAAAAATAAAATTGCTCCGGCCGGCACCAATCAATACCTGCAACCGTTCACCGTACATGATGGCAGAAGCATTGATCCTTCTTCACTGATCAGTATGAACGGCATCACCCTGCAGGCCAACACCGATTTCTTTCCGCTAACGTTGTCGGGTAACGGAACGTTTAAAGGACAAGCCGTTTGGTTTGATACAAAAACTTTTGCCGCACAGTTGAAAGACAACCCACATCTGTTGATGATTGAAGAAGTACGTAAAGTAGGAGCGAAGGCTGAATCTGCCGGTAAGGCACTGATTGTATATAATTCAGGATTGATTTCAGATGAGTTGACGTGGGATCCTAAAAGCCGCATTACCGCATTATCGATACCGGTGATTTATCTGCATCAGGATGCGATGCGCAAATACAACATCATACCCGAGCAAACCCCCGTTCAAATTAAACTGCAGTTCAAAACCTTAACCCGTACCGGGCACAACGTGGTGGGATTCATTGATAACGGTGCCGAACACACGATAGTTTTGGGAGCACATTACGATCACCTGGGATATGGAGAAGACAAAAACTCCATGTACACCGGTGCGGTTCCCATGATTCACAATGGCGCGGATGATAATGCCAGTGGCACCGCAGCGATGCTCGAGCTATCGCGCATGCTGAAGAAATCGAAATTCAGGAAGAACAACTATTTATTCGTGGCCTTTTCAGGAGAAGAACTGGGTTTATATGGCTCCAGGCATTTCGTAGAAAATTATGCCGGAGTGGGCAACATCAACTACATGATTAACATGGATATGGTAGGACGTGCCGCCGACAGTGCCCGTAAACTCACCATTGGCGGTTTTGGTACTTCGCCGGTTTGGGGTGAACTGATTAAAAAAGAAAACTGCCTGTTTGATTTAAAGATCGACAGCTCCGGCAGCGGACCAAGTGATCATACTTCTTTCTATAAGAAAGATATTCCCGTGCTTTTCTTTTTTACCGGAACCCACTTTGATTATCATAAACCCTCCGATGATGCCGACAAAATCAGCTACTTCGGTACGTCTGAAATTGTACGATACATCTACAACCTGATTGGTAAAACAGAGCCTTACGGTAAACTCTCGTTTCTGAAAACCAAAGAACCGGAGATGGGACGTACTAGTTTTAAAGTAACCATGGGTATTCTGATTGACTATACCTTCACGGGTAAAGGTGTGTATGTAGATGGTGTAACCGACGGGCGCCCCGCTTCTAAAGCCGGCGTACAACGGGGAGACATTCTGCAGAAAATGGGAGACCACACCATCAGCGATGTTTCTTCCTACATGCAGGCATTGAATAAATTCAATAAAGGAGAAACCATTACCATACAGGTAAAACGTGGAGACGAAGATGTGCTGTTGCAACTCACATTTTAAATGTACACCATGAAAAAACTGGTAACGCTGGACTGGGATGATTCCACCAACAGTTTTTTTGAGGACGCAAAGATGCTGGGAGTAGTTGCTCCTCTGAACGATTACAATTTTATCTGGCATGTAAATGCCTTACTGGGATATCGTTTCAGGGCGATACCGGAAGCCACTATACAGTTGTTGAAGAAAAAGAGTGTGCAGAAGAAACAAAAAGCAATGGACTTCTTCTTTTCCGTTTTTGAATATAACGTTCCCGGGTATGCGCTTCAGCACCTGATTTACCACAACCAGAATAAAGGTGAACCGTTGTTGCCCGATTACAAGCACATAGATTTTATCTGGCTGATGAAGGGCGATTTTGAGTATGATGAAGATGCCCGTGAGCTGGTGCAGGCGTTGAAAAGCATCAATGGTGTGCAACTGGTTACTGAAATTCCGATTGATAAGGTACGTAAGAAAGAACACCTCGTACTATAAATTTACACCTCCTCAATTCCATACAACAAGGTAGTTCCTTTACCCGGCTCTGATTCTACCGTGAAGAATCCGTTGATTTGTTCCATTCGCCACTGCATGTTCTTCAAACCGTTGTGCTTTCCGTTCAGGGATTGCTTTTCGGAGGATGAGAAACCGGTGCCATTGTCGCTGAAAACAAACTGAAACCCGTGGGGTTGTACCTCCAGCGCAAAAATAAGTTGTGTGGCCTTGCTGTGTTTTAATGCGTTGTGCAGTGCTTCCCGTGTAACCAGCAACAACTGACGGCGCTTCTCGTGGCTCAGTTTTACGGATGGAATCTGATCCGGAAAATCGGTTACCACATCGAGGTTGAGCGCATCGGTGGTAAGGAACACATATTCTTTCAGGTATGCAGCCAAACTATCCAGCGTATCATTTACCGGATTGAGCATCCAGATAATTTCACCCATCTTTTGGGTGAGTCCGCGTGCTGTGCCGGTAATATCCTGAAGCATCCCGAGTGTTTTGTCGCCCGTTGCGCCCAGCTCCGACTGACGGGCTACTTCACTGAGCAGTGAAATTTTGGTAAGGCCTGTTCCCATTTCATCATGCATATCCCTGGAAATCCTCAGCCTTTCTTCATTCAGTGCCTGTTGCATTTCGAGGGCCCGCATTTTTTCCTTCACGCGCTTGCGGATAATATATCGTACACCCATAGCCGTGAGTGATGTAATTAAAATAACTGCTAAAACTTTAAACCACCACGTTTGCCAAAAAGGGGGTTCGATAATGATCTTCAGCAGTTGCCGGGGTTCGCCCCACACCCCGTCGTTGTTGGAGGCCTTCACCCACAAACGGTATGTTCCGGGAGATAAACCCGCATAGCGTACCTCATGGCTTCCCTGCACCCAGTCATCGTCGGCGCCGGCCATCCGGTAAGCATATTGGTTTACTTCAGGATTGGTAAACTCCAGCGCGGCAAAGGTTACGGAGAGTGCGTTTTGCTGATGGGGCAGCCGGAGGGTGGTTAAATATTGTACCGCCGTATCGGTTTGTACGGGTTGCTCATTCACCAGTACTCCGGTTAAAACCACTTCAGGCTTATGATGGTTTGAAACAATTTGCCGGTTGTTAAACCAGTTGATACCGGTAACACCTCCAAAAATCATTTGTGAACGGTTGTAGGCAAACCAGGCACCGGAATTGAATTCATTAGACTGCAACCCATTCTTTTGAGTAAACACCTGCACCGACCGAATGGCTACCATTTTATCCGGATGTTTTTCAAACTCAATGCGGTTGAGTCCTTTGTTCGTGCTAATCCATATGGCGTGATTACTCTCGGGTAAAATCGCATATACGTGACTGTTACTTAACCCGTCTGATTCATCAAACAGAACAAATTTTCGGGTATGCTCGTTATATGCAATCAGCCCGTTATCGGAGGCAATCCACACCCAGCCATTGGCCACATCAGGATAGAAATGCCTCACGCCGGTTTGCATCATACCGCTGTCGAGCATCTGAAAAGTATCTCCCTGTATGAGGCAGCGCCGGAAACCGTTTTCCACGATACCGATGTACCACTCGCCCTTGCCGTTGGGCACAATAGATTGTACGAGACCTTTGATGCCGGGATGCTGATACACCTTTGAATCATCCAGTTTAACCCTGCCGTTGGGAAGCGCAATCACGCGGTACACCCGTTTCAGGCAACCAATCATAAAAGTGTCCGGGGCCACTTCGTATATGCTGTACACATTGTCATTAGATTCGGGAAGGGTGTCGTACGCTATCCATTCGCCGGTTTGCATATTCGTATAACCGATAACGTTACCGGCATTCATCCACAGTCTTTTGCGTGTGTCCTGATACAGAACAGTAATTGGCCCTGTAGCGGATTTGTTACCTGCCTTCGGGTAATGCTTCACACGAACTTCAAGGGTGGCTGTATCAATCATATATAAGCCCTTTGCAAAAGTTCCGGCATAAATCGTACTGCCGTGTGCAAAAATGCTTTTGATCATAAGGTTGGCGGGGTTTTGGATATTGAACACCCCAATGGGATAGCTGTTGAATTTGCGGTGTTTCAAATCCAGTTTACTCAGTCCGCCCCCTTCAGTGGCGAGCCATAAATTATCTGAACGATCAATAAATGTTTTTCTGATGTAGTTGATGGATAAGCTGCCTGGATCGCCGGGAATGCTGCTGAAAAAAGTTGTTTTATCGTGTTTTAAATCATACTTCAGCAACCCTTTTCCCGATACCACCACAAACAACAGGTTATTATTCCAGGATGTGATGTTTACGAACTGCGCATCTTTCACACCCGCTGTTTCATTCATCGTTTTCAACTCCCGTGTAGTACGTGTAGGGGCGTGATACAGCCGGATGGTATTGCTCGAAATATATGCCCATCCATAATCTCCTATACCGGAAATGGAATGCACAGAATCCCGGATGCCGGTGGGTACCAACTGCATGGATTCAGGTATCAGCTGGTTGCAGCCGTTGGGCATATTCACAAACAACCGATTCCCGTTGCCCTCTTTAAAAACATGCTGCACACCTGCCGGCAGCTTCATCAATTGAACTTTTTTGCTGTGGATTTGCACCTTCAGGATGGTATGGCCTGCTCCAAATACCCACATTTCATCTCTCACGGGCATTAAAAAGCACTGGTTGTTGTTAAAGGAAAACAACGGGTTGCTACGCAGGTTGTACACCGTATGAAAACGATTGTTCCGCTTGTTAAACTGTACCAGGTTATCACCTGCAATTAACCAGAGATTTTCATTGCTGTCTTCCTGAATGCCCGCCTGAATATAATCAGCCGGAATATTGGTGGAAGCAGTATCGCCATAACGGTGTTTATACACTTTAAACCGAATACCATCATAACGGTTGAAACCGTCGGCGGTGGCAATCCACAGAAAACCCTTGGAGTCCTGAAAAATATCGTGCACAGAATTCTGAGACAGTCCATTATTCACCCCTATCTGTATAAACTCATTATTCGTTTGTGCTATACCGTTAGTACAGAGTAAACCAAGAAATACCCATATGGCTAAAATCAACCGTCTCATGCAGCCCAGAAAATTAAGAATAATCTTTTAATAATTAAGGGATGATGCGGATGCGTTTGTTCCCCGCAGCTTCCACCGTGCCCAGTTTATACAGTGTTTGGTTTGCATGACTGTTGAAGAGTTCTTCCACCGCTTCGGTGGCGTCGGGCCTGCAGGTAAACAGCAATCCACCATTGGTTTGCGGATCGGGCAGCAGGTTGAATGCCTGCATTACATCCACTCCGGGTTCAAAATGAATATGCGGGTTGTAGCTGTTCCAGTTGCGGTAGGTGGCATCGGGAATCATCTTTTGAGCAATATAGTGTATTACTCCGGGCAGCACGGGCACCCGGTGGTACTCAACAGATGCATATACTGAAGCACCTTCCATCATTTCATACAAATGGCCAACCAATCCAAAACCAGTAATGTCGGTCATGGAAGTAATACCCGGTAAAGCCGCGAGTGCCGTACCTGCGGAGTTCAGTGTTTCCATTTGCTGAACCAGCGGTTGATAATATTCAGGTTCGAGTGTACCGCGTTTCAATGCAGTGCACAACACTCCGGTGCCGATGGCCTTGGTAGTGTAAATGATATCGCCGGGCTGTGCGGTATTGTTTCTTTTTACATGTGATGCTTCGGCTTCTCCGGTAACCGAGAGTCCAAACAAAGGTTCTTTGGTATGCACACTGTGGCCTCCGGCCAGTGGTATACCGGCTTCGGTACACACCGCTCTGGCTCCATCCAGTACACGGGCTGCTACAGATGCGGGCAACACATCCACCGGCCATCCGAGAATAGCGAGTGCCATCAGGGGTTTACCTCCCATGGCATACACATCGCTGATGGCATTGGCAGCAGCAATTCGGCCGTAATGTTCCGGATCATCCACTACGGGTGTAAAAAAATCTGTGGTAGACAGGATTACTTTGTCATCCTGCCATAGCCATGCCGCGGCATCATCATTGGTATGATGGCCCACCAGTAAATTCGGCCATTCGTTACCGTGAGATCCGCTTCCAATGATAGACTTCAATACGGTGGCATCAATCTTACATCCGCACCCGGCACCCTGTGAAAACTGCGTAAGCCTGTGTTCGCTTGCTGTCATGGCGTTAGTTATTTTTTCGTTTAAAAACTATTGCTGCATTTTCGGATAAATTGCTGCTGAACCTGATTTCATGCACCTTGCCCTTATCCCGCACAATCAGTAGTCCGGTATTAGGAGGAATGGTTCCAAGGCTTTCGGCATACATAACCAGTTGTATGGTGGATGCCTGTTGTGTGGAAACAGTAAGTGTAACAGGCGTGGTGCTCAGCCTCACTTTATGCAATAACTGAACGCCATTCATGTACACACTCACGCTGTCGCCATCTACTTCCCCGTTATCATACAGGGTGAGGTGTAAACTATCAGACTCATAGAACATTTCATGCTGGATAGAATTGGTACGCTCGCTCACCGTTAATACAGGCTTAACTGAAGGCACCTGTGGCACTGAACGTTCACGTGTAACCACATCCGTTTGAGCAGGCGCAGGCGCGGGTTCAATGAATGAAAGTTCCTGACTGAGCTGCAGCTCTTCGAGGTGAGGCACGAGCGATGTTTGCCGGTATTGTTGGGTACGCTTTAATGTTACAGATCCGGTAAGTGGTGCGTACTCCCTGGTTCGGTTGGTAGTAAAAGGCCCTGCCAGTACCCGTATGGAATCGCTTTCTGTTAACTCCAGGATGTTAATTTGCTTCACATTTTTAGCGGGTTTTACAGGATAGTTGTGCGCGATGAGTCCGTCATCTTCTGTCACAATTTTCCCTTTCATCTTCCGCACTTTCAGTTTTTTCACCCCATAGTATTGTTTATCGTTGAGGATAAACCAGGTGTGTGAAAATCCGTACAGGCGATTCTTCTCCTCTGAAATAGCAATTTCATAATGGTAGGTGAGGCGGTTGGAATCGTTGTACAGCGTGCCTTTCCATAACCCAGTGATGTCTTGCGCGTGCAGGAGGTTACCGGACAACAGAAAAAAACACATCAACCATATTTTACGTTGGTGCATGCATTGAGTATTTGGTGGATTAATTCGTTGGTAACGGTTGTACAGGGAAAAGTAGTTACTTGTTGTGCCACATTGCTTCGGTTATGAAGGCCCTTCAGGTAAAACTTATCGTAATATTTCAACAGTAAGGAAAACGCTTCCCGGATATTTCCCGACTGAAGGTGTTCAGTTGAAATTTTGGTTTCCAGTGGCCCCAGTCTTTTCTGTATACGCAGCACAGCTTCTATCAGCTTTTCACGGTTCAGGCTGCCATAAGATGCTACGATATGGCTGAGGCGTACCTCAAAGGGCAGGTCAATAAAATAAACAGGACTGTTGCGCATGGTTTTCCATAATGTGTGGGGGATGTTTAATACGCCAATGCGCTGACTTTCATCTTCCATCCACAAACTTTTCTGTGCGTCGCTTTGCATCAGGTGCAGGGCGAGTATGTTTTCAAACATTTCCTGTGTGGGCTGAGGCGGCCTTCCAATCCCACCAAAGGCTGATCCGCGATGCCCTGCCAGTGCTTCGATGTCAATGATTTGTTCACCGCGTTTATGCAATTCCGTTAGTATCTCCGTTTTTCCGCTGCCCGTATATCCGCCCACGATCCGGATCGCATAGGGTTTTTCAAAAGCCTGCAACACCTGTTGCCGAAACGCCTTGTATCCACCTTCCAACACCTGCACTTTGTATCCGTACAATTCCAGCAGCCAGGCTACAGCAGCGCTGCGCATTCCTCCCCGCCAACAATGTACCAGCACTTCTGTAGGAGCATTTTTTTGCTTATATGGTGCCAGCAGTTTATCTGCCTGCTTCACCATTTCCTGCATTTTGAAAAAACCGAGCGCTTTGAAAATGGCCTGCTGCCGACCCTGGCGTTTATAGGATGTGCCTACTATAGCGCGTTCCTCATCGGTAAATAACGGTAACGAATAGGCGCCGGGGATGTGGGCATGGTTGTACTCCCCCGGACTTCTAACATCCAGTACGGGTAAGGGTTGGTTCCAGATAGTATGTGCGCTGATGCGTTCCAAATTAGAATTGTGCTTGGCAATTTATCAATTAATCAGAACATCCGAAACAACGGAATATCCTCCATATACACCCGATGCAAAAAAAACCCGCACGAGGCGGGTTATACGTTTACAGCATGCCGGTGATTAACCGTTCATACTGGTGAGGAATTCGGCGTTGTCTTTGGTTCCCTTCATGTGCTTCAACAAAAGGTTGAGGGCTTCTTCCGTATTCATGTCGGCCATGTGCTTACGCAATACCCACAGGCGCTGGAAGGTTTCCTTATCGAGTAACAGATCGTCTCTGCGCGTTGAAGATGAAACAATATCAATAGCAGGATAAATCCTTCTGTTCGAAAGTTTACGGTCGAGCTGCAACTCCATGTTACCCGTTCCTTTAAACTCCTCGAAAATCACTTCATCCATTTTACTTCCTGTATCCACCAGGGCGGTAGCAATGATGGTAAGAGATCCGCCGTTTTCAATTTTACGGGCGGCACCAAAAAACTGTTTTGGCTTTTGCATGGCGTTGGCTTCCACACCACCCGATAATACTTTACCGGATGAAGGGGCCACGGTGTTGTGTGCGCGTGCCAGGCGGGTGATAGAATCTAACAGAATCACCACATCATGTCCGCACTCTACCAGTCGCTTCGCTTTTTGCAGGGCGATGCTACTTACTTTCACGTGCTTTTCGGCGGGCTCATCAAAGGTTGAAGCAATTACTTCGGCCTTCACGCTGCGTTCCATATCCGTTACCTCTTCCGGCCTTTCATCCACCAGTACAATCATCAGATAACACTCCGGATGATTTTCTGCGATGGCATTGGCCAGTTCTTTCAGCAACATGGTTTTACCCGTTTTCGGCTGGGCAACAATCAATCCGCGCTGACCTTTACCGATGGGCGTAAATAAATCCAGGATACGTGTGCTGTAATTATCCGCACGGGTATGCAGGTTCAGCTTTTCGTATGGGAATAACGGTGTCAGGTAATCGAAGGGAACGCGGTCGCGCACTTCTTCCGGACTTTTACCGTTGATGGTTTCTACTTTCAGTAAGGCAAAGTATTTTTCTCCTTCCTTAGGTGGCCTTACGGAACCGTACACGGTGTCACCGGTTTTCAATCCGAATAACTTGATTTGTGATGGTGACACATAAATATCATCCGGTGAGGAAAGGTAGTTGTAATCGCTGCTGCGCAGGAAACCATACCCATCAGGCATCATTTCCAGCACCCCTTCACCAAGGATTACACCATCGAATTCAATATTAAAAACAGGAGGTTGTCTTTGGTAAGGTTGTTGTTTGTATGCGGTTGGTGCCGAGGGTGCAGGGGCTGCCATGGTTTCACCCACCTGTTGTTCATCTTCTGCCTGAAGCATTTGGGCAATGGCCGGGGGCACCATGGAATTTTCACCGGTAATCGGTTGTAAATCCTCTTCCATTTCTACCGGTTGTTCAGACTCCTCTAATTCTTTATCTGCTTTTTTAAGGGGCTTTTTTTCCGTGGTTGCTTTTTTGCGCGCAGGGCTTTCTTTCTTGGAATCTTCTTTAAACAATGGGGCTTGGCTTCCCGCGGTTGCATCAGACTTCAAAACCCTTTTTCTACGGGGCTTTTCAGTGGTTGCTGCCTGTTGTTCCATAATCCGTTGAATAAGGTCAGCCTTATTTAATTTTTTCGGATGGGGAATTTTTAGTTCGTCTGCTATATCTACCAATTCTGGTACGAGCAAATCGTTCAGTTGCGTAATATCGTACATAAAAATTTTAAACTGCGTTTTTGAAAAACGAAAAAGAAGTGTGAATAACGTTGAAGTTGTGAATTTTGCTGATGGGAAAACCCTGACGAAGGGACTGTTTAGAAACTGGATTTTTCTCTTTTGGCAGGCGTTTCCATGGCAAATTTAAACAGTTTTGATAAAAATTGAACTTTTTTGCAAAATTTCTTTTATAAGTCCCAGAAATTGCTTCCTTTTCGTTCCGGAGGTGTGTTACTGATTTGTACTTCAAACAGGCGGGTGGTTCCATCATCATTATCTGCTGTGAGGACAAGGCGCACAGAGTGTTTGTTTTCTTCCAACAAAGCAACAGCCTCTATTTTCTGGTGTTTCAATCGCGGGTCAATATCTGCCAGGGCAATGACTTTTGAGGGATTCAGTGCCGTGAATGTTCTTTTGGGGGATATATCATCAAAAATCCACAGGTAGCTGTTTCCAATGACTCCATCCTCCACGCCGTCAGCGCTGATTTCGGTAGATACCGTGGCAAAAAGCCTGTCGTACTGTGTGGAATAGGCAAGTCCTGATAAACCTTCTACTCCATCCTTTTTCACCGATGTGGACTGAAATCCGGTTTTTACCACACTGATGCCTGCCCGTTCCTGCCGTTTCCAGAAATGATGTGGAACAAATATGAGTTGATTAACGGGAGAATTGCCGTTGCCCCGGTTGGCCAGAATTACCTGCTGAGGAGTTACGGCCATGCCTTCTATATTGAGCGATGGAATACCGGCAACCGATAAACGATAAAAAAAAGTATCCAGCGACAGGTGTTGTGTATCACGTGTAATGAGGTGGTACAGGATGGCCCGGTTCCGGTTTTTCTTTGATCCGGAGCCCATCCACAACAGGGTTGAATCAGAGAAAACTCCTCCGCTCTCTATATCCGCTTTGCGGCTTTTGGGAATACGCTGTGCCGTATCCTCAAACAACGAGATACTATCGGTTACCTGTAGTTGCAGATTCAGTACCATTGCCTGCACGGCATCATCGCCCATTAAATACAGGCGGTCATTAAACCTTTCGATGGATGAACCCGAGGCATATTGCGGCATATCCACCACACGAATCAGTTTATCCGGTTCATTGCAGGACATCAACCCTACAGCAAATAAAAGTATAACGGCATAGCCTATACGAAGTTTGTAACCCCTATTTCCGTAACCCGAATGCTGTTTATTAACCATGCGCTGATGTGTGCTGCAAAATAAAACCTTTCAACGGACTGTCACCCCTTACTTATCCGCCAAATTTATTCTACGGAATGAGGTTAACACCAAATTAACAGCGAAATGGTTTGGGAGCCTGTGCAATCCAACTGCATTCAACATCTGTGATGATTACTTAAAACATGCATTATGAAATTATTTCAAACCCTATTGTTCTTTTCTTTCGTTCATGCTGCGCAGGCGGCAGAAGATTCCGTTTTTACCCGTGCCCGTTTATCACAGGTGGCGGTTTATTATCTTTCCGGCGCAGAGTTGCAACACCAGGCTAGGGTGGCTTTAAAACCCGGACTACAGTATGTGGTGATTGATCAGTTGTCGCACCAACTCGATGAAGCCTCACTGCGTTTGGGATGTCCGGATCAGGTTACTATACTGTCGTGGCAGCACAGCATCTATACTCCTGAAGTGAAACCGGTATCCAATCCTCCACTGGAAGATAGTATCCGCAACATTCGCCGGCTGATTGCCGACACCCAACATGAAATTCAGTTGCAGGAAGAACTACTCAGAAAACTTAGTGCGTTGGTTGATAATAATTTCACCTCCCCGGATAAGAAAAACATTCAGAGTCCGGAACTCATCCGCCTGTCAGAATACTATCTGCAAAAATTAAAGGAACTGAAAAATGCCGCGTGGGCCCAGCAGCTAAAGAGAGATCGGTTAAACGAACAGCTCACGGCTATGCAACAGCGTTTGAATCAACAGCCCGGGCGCACAGCCCCACAGCCGAAAGGCACCGGACGTTTGGTGTTGCAGGTGATGGCTCCCGTAGCAACCAGCGCCTCCTTTGATGTACATTATTTTACACCACATGCAGGGTGGATTCCCACGTATGATATGCGGCTGAAAACGCTCGACCAGTCTTTTGTGCTGGGTTACAAAGCAGCTGTGCATCAACAAACGGGAATAGACTGGGAAGGAGTACCGCTCACCCTCACTACACAAAACTCCTCCTCCGGAATAATGCCTGTGTTAAACCCTTCTTACCTTCAACTGTATGTTGCTCCTTTGTACACAATGATGGAGCAATCAAAAGCGCAAGGTGTTCCTGCACTACGCCCGTCGTACGATGATAAAGAAACGGATGCATCAGGAGAGCCTTCCAACGTTGCCGCCTATACGAACATGACTGAAAATCTTATCAACATAACCTATCAGATAACCCTTCCATATAACATTCCATCTAACGGAAAAGCTTATACGATAAATATTAAAGATGAAAAAGTTACCGCCCAGTATCGGCACCTGGCTATCCCCAAGCTAGACAGGGATGCCTATTTTACCGCCAACCTCACCGGATGGAATGCACTGAACCTGTTGCCGGGTGAATCCAACATTATCATTGACAATATGTACATGGGTAAAAGTTTCATCAACCCGAACATAGAAGCAGACACCCTGTCGCTGTCGTTGGGTAAAGACAAACGTATTGCCGTATCGCGATTGCCCGTGAAGGAATTTACCTCGGTTTCCACCAAAAACGATATACAAACCAGCACTTACACCTATGAAATAACGGTGCGGAACAACAAAAGCAAGTCCGTGAGCCTGAGTGTACACGACCAGTTTCCGCTGAGCCGGGAGAAGGAGGTGCAGGTAAAACTATTAGATGCGGGCGGCGCTGTTGTAAACGCTGAAACCTGTATGCTTACCTGGGCACTTGAACTGGAACCCGGTGCCACCCGAAAAATACGATTCAGTTATCAGGTGAAGATACCGGCAGGAAAAAAAGTACGTGAATTGAGGCAACGGTAATAATTTTGGCACAGTTTTTTTAACCGATGGATTATGAACAAACTCCTTAAAGCCCTGATTGCCGGTTATGGTGCTAAAAAACTAGGCGGTGGTTGCCTGAGTACTGTGATTATCTTTTTGCTAATATGGTGGTTGCTGGACGCCTGTTGATGTAACCTTCCTCAGTGCTTCAGTCAATCCCCTGCACAAAAAAACCGGAACTGTACAGCTCCGGTTTTTTTTATTTCGTTTTTGTTATTGTTCGCGTAGCGGAATAAGAAACTGCTTATTGCCCCAGGATACTACAATGCCTCCTTCGGGTTGAATAGTAAACTGTAATTGTTCAGCAAATGGTGCCTCCGGTTTCAGTTTAGCACGAATGCGGAACACATCCTGCGAGGCATCGTACTGATTGGTGCCCCACTGGTTCCATGCCTTATTGAAAATTACTGTTACCAGCTGGTCGTCAAAAAGAGTAAACAGGCTGTATTTGCCTGCTGGTAATTCGCGATTCATTATGAAGATGGGCTTATCGGTTTCCAAAGTGGTAGCTTCATTGGCACCGGTACGCCATAATTGTCCGTCAATCGGTTCCAGATCCACCCCAATGGTTCTGCCTTTCACTGCAGGTTGGCCATACTCTATAGTAACTTTCGTTCCTTTGCTGAGGGTTTCGGTTACGGATACACGCTTACTCACCCGGTTATCCTGTGCGGTAGCCTGGTTCACACTCCACAAAGTGGTTGAAATGCACAGAACCGTTAATAGTTTTTTCATGTCGAAATAGTTTTTATACAATAAATGCCGCGTTTGTAAAAATACAAAAAGCAACGCGAATAGCCGCATCAGTTTCCAACGGTTTTAATCATGGTACCTTTCGATACTTTGTCTTTCAGTTGCATACCGTTCAGGATAGCCAGCTCTTCAAAACGCGCGGCGGGCTGATTGTATTGGCGTAACAGTTGCTCCAGGGTTAAATCCTGTGTTACTGTTTTAATGCGCACGCGCTCGGGCTTGCGGTTTATTTTTTCGTTATCGGTGAGGGTTCTGAAGCTGGTCATGGATTGTGTGAACTGAGAAACAAAGGCAGAGAACTCTGAGGAAGCAGCCACACCGAGCAACTGATAAATCAACTGATCTTTCTGGATGTGATAGGTTTGAATACGCAACGCAGGCGATTGCTGAGTGGCAGGTACGTCTGCCACCATCATATAGGCCTGATGTCCGTGTACCGTTGTGGCACGGGCGTCCAGCACCTGCAGGTTGTTATTGGTAACCAGCATTTGAGCCGCCTCTCGTGGATTGGCTGCTTTTGCTGTGGAGAGTTGTAACAAGGCTTTCCCATTTTTTTCTGCCACTTGCACCATGGTAGGTGAGTTCTGATAACTCCAACCGGAAGGTACACTCCATTGAAATTTTAATTCGGGATGGTAGAATACGCTTCTTTCTAAAAATCCCTGGCGGGGATCGGGTCCAAACACAATACCATCAATTCTTTTCAGGTATGCGTTGCGGTTAACGGCAAGGGAGGCGTTGGGATTTTGGGCTTTCCACTCCCGGGCCAGTTTCAACACCTGATCGTGCCTGCCATCCGGATTAGGGTGTGTAGATAAAAACTCCGGCAGGTTACCGCCTCCGGCACGGGCACTTTGGCGGTCGAGGGTGGTGAAAAAATCAGCCATGTGGGTGGCATCGTATCCAATTTTGGAAGAATATTCAACCCCCAGTTCATCGCTTTGTTTTTCATCATCGCGGCCAAATTTCAGGAACAACAACTGCATGCCCTGCGATGCAGATTCGGCAAAACGTGCCAGCTCCGGTTTAATTACCACACCGGCAATCAGCCCGATATTTCCCAGCATGGCATTGCGCTGCTGAATAACTGAATGGCGGGCGGTAATGTGGCCAATTTCGTGCCCCAGTACACCTGCAAACTGAGCTTCATCATTGAAGTGGGCCATAATGCCCCGGGTGAAATATACATATCCTCCCGGTACGGCAAACGCGTTGATGATATCTGAATCTACAATTCTAAAACTATACTCCAGTTTGGGCCGGTGCGAAATAGCCGCCATCGCCTTTCCCTTTTCGTTGATAAAATCCTGAAGCACTTTGTCTTCGTATAAACCGTATTGAGCAATGATCTGCGGATCAGCCTCCTTGCCCAGGGCAATTTCCTGCTGTTCCGACATAAAGGTGAGCTGTTTCTTTCCGGTAACCGGATTTTTTGAACAACCGGTGGTTATCAGCATAGCCGCCGTAACAACCCCTACCAGGCTGAAAATATTTCTCATACGCTTTGATTTACGTTTTGAAAGATTGATGCTATAAACTTAGTCAAAATTAATACCAAAAACGAAGCGGTAAACCATAAATCATCCGTCACTCCTCTTTGAAGCCTGCGTCTAGCTTTTTCAGATGCCTGAGTTCTTTTTTGGAGTGTTGTAAAAACGTATATCCTTTCATGAAACTCCAGTAAGGAATGCCTTTGGAATGGTTGTACCTGGATATCCGGAACATCATGTTCCAGTGGTGCAGAATCATTTTGCAGGCCTGCCACAGGGAATAACCGTTGCCATACACATGCTGTACGCCTGAACCACAGCCGTTGAATTCGAGGATTGAAAAATCGCGGCCAGATTTAAATGCCTCAATGCTGGCACATTTAATATCATACCGGCCATAGAAAAAAGTATTGCTGTACCTGCTTACCGAGTCCATCACCGATACCAGCCTGTCATCTATTTCATGTGCCAGGCTAATCATTTTACCTCCCTGTGTACGGTTAGATACTTCCAAAAGCGTGTATTCTTCACCGTTAGGTATGATGGTTGTCCATTGTTCCCTGTGTTTTGTAAACATTTCTGCTTCCATGAAACGGACACCCTTGTGTTGTTGTACCAGCTGCTGCAAGGTTGATTTTCCATCGCCCACTACTACCGGTTTTTCCTTACTGATAAACCCGCTCACGGTTCCTTTTTCCTGGTTGGGCATCCGGTAATAAAACACTGCTACTTCCATGGGGTAGTTAATCATCTCCTGGATTACATAACGGCGATCGATATACGCATGGTACCGAAGCAGGGATTCCATGCTTTTCAGCTTCCGGAACATCATTCCTCCCATACCTACATTGGGCTTCACGGCCACCGGAAACCGAAGACCGCTGGATTGCCATAATTCCTTCAGTTGGTTTTCCGGTAACCCGGGATCAATGAATATGCTGTTGGGGTAAGTGCCGGGCGGCAGCTGCGTGTACATTTCTTCCTTGGTTTCTCCGTCCATACCTCCGAAGGTGAGGGTGGGGTTGGCGGGGGTAAAAAACCAAACGCTGCGGGCCCGGAGGATATACCATAACCATACGGGTAGCAACGGAATATACTTTACGTGATAATGCCATTCTTCCCAGTGCGTTAGTCTATATATCCTTTGCTTCCAGTTCATGCGGTTCGCAAATTTACAGGGAACTTTTCATGCGTACACGATTGTATTTTTTTCCGGGTTTAAATAGGACGAGTCACTCTTTGATATTCTTCTCCTCATTTGTGTTTGGGTCGAGGAGACTCGTCTTGGAAGAAAACACATTTAACCACAAAGAATGCATCCTCCGTGCCCTCTTTGCAATACATACGAATGTTAGTACAATTGTTCATCTCCGTGGCCTCCGTGGTTTTAAAATCATTTAACCACTGAGCGCACAATGGAAGGGCACACTAAGAACGCAAAGGGGTTCCTCTCCGTGCCCTCTGTGCCATACGTTTGAATTGAATTATAATTATCAATCTCCGTGGCCTCCGTGGTTTAAAAAAAACACATTTGAACACCATGAAGGCTCAACTTCGATTGTCGCTGGTCAGGAGACCACGCGACGGCGGATGACCTCAAAGAAGTACACCTCTGTGTCTCTCTGTGCAATACATATAAATGTTAGTACAATTATCAATCTCTGTGGCCTCCGTGGTTTAAAAATCATTTAACCACAAAGGGCGCAGGCGCAAAGGAAGGGCACACTAAGAACGCAAAGAGAACCCCTCCGTGCCCTCCGTGGAATACATACGAATGTTAGTACAATTGTTCATCTCCGTGGCCTCCGTGGTTTTAAAATCATTTAACCACTGAGCGCACAATGGAAGGGCACACTAAGAACGCAAAGAGAACCCCTCCGTGCCCTCTGTGCAATTGATATGAATGTTAGTACAACTATCAAACTCCGTGGCCTCCGTGGTTTTAAAATCATTTAACCACTGAGCGCACAATGGAAGGGCACACTAAGAACGCAAAGAGAACCCCTCCGTGCCCTCTGTGCAATTGATATGAATGTTAGTACAACTATCAAACTCTGTGGCCTCTGTGGTTAAATAAAGAACACAAAGTATATCCAGCCTCTTAATAGTTGAAACAAAAAGAGGCTCCATGAAGGAGCCTCTCTGATACTTTGGTTTTTCGGGGACTTTATATTTTAGAACTTAATAACGCGTTTGGTTACACGCTCGTTACCCTGCATTACTTCTATGAAGTAGCTGCCGGCTTTCAGGCGGGTGCCTACTGGCTGTGTTTCACCTGGCATCATGTTATGGCTCTCCATTACACGGCCCAGGTTATCCATCACCTTCAACACCACACGGGTTTTCATGTCAGTGCTCTTAGCCTGTACATTAAACACATGCGTGCTTGGGTTCGGGAACACATTCACCTCCAGCGTTAAGGCCGGCACTTCCTTCACTCCGCCATCTTTTACAAATGGTGGTGGTGGCGGTGGTGCTTCGCAGGCACTCAGTTTCACTTTCAGTGTACGGGTTGAACTGTTACCGCAACCATTCTGTGCCGTTACGGTTACATTACCCGCTAACGCCGTAGATGGATAGCTTACAGTGATGCTCGTTGTTCCCTGACCACTCATGATCGTTGCTCCCGCAGGTACTGTCCACAACAGGTATGTTGAGTTCGACGGTACTGATGCCAGTGAGTACTGTATCATGCGCTCCGGACAGGCTCCCAACTCCAATACATCGATCGCTACAGGTGCACTTGGTGTAAGCTGTGTCAGTGACAGGCTACGCAGGCCACTGTTGCCGCAACTGGTGCTCGCAAACACGTTGATGTTGCCGCCGCTGTACGTACCATCGAAGCTTACCTCGATGCTGTTCGTACCCTGACCACTGGTGATCGTAACACCGGATGGAACTACCCATGTATAAGTGTTACCAGATACGTTCGATACGCTATAAGTCGCCGGTACTCCTGATGGATTAGCCGATGTTGGCATCAGCAGACACGCATTCGTAGGACCGCTGATCAGCGATGGCGTTGATGGCGCTGTACGAGTTACCGTTATGCTCCGTGGTGTACTGGTTCCACAACCATTCACCGCACGTACCGTAATCGCACTTGTTACAAACGCATTGTCAAACGTTACATTGATGCTGTTTGTTCCTGCTCCGCTCACTATCGTTGCTCCAGCAGGTACTGTCCACAGGTAGCTCTCAGCTGCCGTTACAGGATCTATGCTGTACGTCGCCTCGTTGCTCGTGCCTATGAATGAACATGCATCCGTTGGTCCGCTGATTGGGCCTGCTGCACTTGGGAACTGTGTCAACAGGTAGTAAATCGTCATCGCCGTATTGCCACAGCCGGACTGACCCGTTACGCGGATTTGTTTATTCGCTTGTGTAGTGAAGCCGGTTTGGAACGTAACCGTTAAGCTACCGGTTCCCTGGCCACTCACGATGGTTACGTTTGGTGGTACTACCCAGTTGTAGGATGATACCCCAGGATCCGGTGCTACTGTGTAAGTAACCTCGGTGCTCGTGCCTACAAAAGGACATACGTTCGTTGGACCGCTCACCACGGGGGCTACTGGGCAATCGTAGGTGATTGTCAGCGTGCGGGTAATCGGCTCGCAGGGTGCATTGCCCTCTACCGTTACGCTGATGCTGCCACCACCGTAACCAATTGGATAGTTGAACGATATCGTGTTGGTACCCTGACCGGTTACGTTGGTTGAACCGGCTGGAATATCCCAAGTGATAGATGTTTCATTCGTTGTAGCTATGCTGTACGTAGCTACCGGCAAGCTGCCCACGTGTGCGGTTGCATTCGTAGGACCTACAATATCCGCACTCACCGTTAAGGCCGGGGTAACCGTTACATCCACCTCTACAGGATCACCTGAGCATCCGGCAACAGACGTTGCTACGGCTGTATAGGTTTCATCTGCAGTTGGCATTGCATATACACTTGATGCAGGTTCACCTGCGTAAGGTATTGTACCGGCTGCATCCGTAAACAAGCCTGACTGAGGAGACCATGTAATGTTTGTTGTTTCAACCGTTGAGAACTCGAACGTCATAATTGGTCTGATAGTAGAGCTTGAGTTGGTACCCGCTGTAGATGAACAGAAATCTCTTGGGGTGCCTGCTGTGTTATCCTGATAGTTGTAACGTACAGAGCCTGTGAGTGAAGTTGCAGAAGATACCGTTGCTGCATTACTCCAGCATACCGGACTTCCGGAAGTACATGTACCGTCAGGATCGTTATCAAAGCATATCTCTAATACCACATTAGATGTTCCATCCCATACGTGTGGTGATGAGAAAGTAAACACATTCGCACCCACTTCAGGGATATAGCTTGGGCTGTAATACACCTGAGTTAATGCTTCCGGTGCATACGCTGAAGATAGACTTGTAGATGCAGTGTTACCAATCTTGATAACATAATTATCGTGGTTTAAGTTATCGGCTCTTGAGAGAGCAGTAACATTAAATGAAACAGAATTCAAACTGCTTCCGGCGCCCATTCCCATAGCCTGAAGTTCAGTAGCTCTGAGTAAGTATTGCCTGCGTGAACCTTCATAAGTTCTATAGAAAGGACTCATAAAGGACGTTGTGGTGCCCGGAGAAGTTCCTGTAATAACTCCCGTTCCGGTACCGCCAATCGTTCCACCTGTTGCAGTAAGCTCTACTGTAGTTCCGCTGCAGATCGACGCAGGAGAAGGTGTTATTTGCAACGCACTTGGAATAGCATTGATTTCTACAACTACAGGAGCCGACATCAGGCCGATACAACCTGTGTTATTGTCGGTTACCTGAACAGTATAAGATGCACTCTGGCTTGCTACATAAGAAGAAGCATCAGAAGCAGGGATGGGGTTACCATCCTGATACCATTCGTACGTTACGTTTGGCACGCTTGAAGTAGCGGTTAACGTTGGTGTGGCAGGATCGCACACAGATACCGGAGAGGTTTCGTTGATAGATACTACCGGTAAATCATTCACCGTTACCGTTACCTGTGAATTCGTGCTGTTGTTACATGCATCTGTTACTGTTACCGTATAGGTAGTAGTAGCCGTTGGGTTAACGGTGATTTCTTCTGTTGTACCCACCACATCCGTTCCATCGCTCCAGCTAAAGGTGAATGGTGCACCGCCCGTTGGGTTGGCACTCAACACCACGGATGATCCGGCGCAACTGGTGCTGGTAGAAGCTGTAGCATTCGCTCCCACCGGTGCAACGGTTATAGTAATTTCTTCCGGCTCACTTACACATTGTGTAAATGGATTGGTAGCTACCACATTATAGGTAGTAGTGGTAGTTGGATTCACATTCACCGTACTACCGGTTATGTCACCCGGGTTCCATGTCCATGTATAGGCCGCTGTTAAATCAGTACCCATTAAGGCGTTGAAAGTGGTTTGAGTACGTGTTGTTAAGCGGCTGGTACCTCCGGAGGTAGCGCTACCATCACTTACGCCTCCTGATACAGTGGCACATACCTGTGCTGCTGTACGGTTATCTGCATATGTGTATGCCGTGAGGTACTGACCGGTATAGGTATCCCGAGTTACTGTGAAACCATTAGCCGTAGTTGCCCCTCCATCATTATTGCTCCAGCAATAGGTTACAACGATGTTAGAAGTTCCATCCCACATAAATGGAGATGAGAAGTTGAAAGTGTTTGTACCCAACGTTGGCAGGTATCCGTCATCCGCTAAAGGCCCTGTAAACACATTCGTTATTGGATCCGTAACATGTGCAGCTGTAGCAAATTGTGCTTCTGCTGTATGACCAATACCGACTGTGAAGTTTTTATAGGTTACAATACCTGCCACAGTTACTTCAATACTCATAGAGTTGATTGGACCCGGTACTACGCCCTGAGCCTGCAATTCAGCTGCTGTGTAGATATATGAAATTTTACCTCCGCCATATAACGCATAGAATGGTGAACCGGATGAATTAGAGGTAGTTGCTCCGGAACCAAAGGTTACGTTGTTTTGTATGGCTGGAATGCTTTGTGCACTCAGGAACGTATTTCCACCAGCGCAAACGGTTTCTTCAGATGCAAATACGGACGTAATCACCGGATTCGGATTCACAGTGGCAAACGCACTGGTGATTACCGTACAAGATTCATCAGAATCAAAGGCCGTTACCTGGTACTCATAGGTTCCTGCCACAGTAGGATTGATATTTAATACTGCGCCTTGTGTACCATTCACCAAACCACTACCTGCTTCAGGAATAGCGTTCCAGGTGTACACATAGCTTTGGTTAGAACCGGTTTGAGTAGCTTCCAGGGTGATACTTTCTGCAGGGCAGATGGAGATATCACTCACAGACGCAGTAACCGGATCTGGCTGGATAACCGTAACGGTTACGGCTACACGCTCACTTTCGCAAGTGCCATCTGTTTCAGAAACATAGAATGTAGTAGTTACATCAA
>ENA-UOUJ01000233-UOUJ01000233.1-activated-sludge-metagenome-genome-assembly--contig:-NODE-233-length-44732-cov-13.032388_pt1 | contig 44732 bp, 57 predicted proteins | sample MGYA00249839_ERZ747224 | MGnify/ENA primary metagenome ERZ747224 (study PRJEB28782, sample SAMN03220277) | activated sludge metagenome | biome: wastewater; feature: sewage sludge; material... | reverse complement strand
CCGCCGCAGTTCGCCAGCCCCGAGCAGCAGCGGCTTGCCGGTGAAACGCTCGGCGGGCTGTTCGCCTCGTCGCTTGCCGACAAGCCGACCGATGGCCCCGGCATGGCCGATGTCATGTTCAACGCCGGATCCAGCGCGCAGCGTTTGCGGGCGCCGGAACTGGCCGCCGACGACCCGGTGACGGCGGCGTTCATGCTTAACGCCGGCACTGGCAAGGACGCGCCGACGCTGCACAGCGCCATGCCTGGCGGGCTGGGCACGTTCGGCACGCTCACCGGCCAAATGAACATCAACGAGCCGCTGCAGTCGTCCGTGGTGGCCGAGAACCGCGCGCAGGCGAATCAGGCGAACGCTTCGGCAGGTGCCTCGCACGCGCTGGCCGGCTACCGCAACGCGCAAACGGGCATGCTCGGCCAATCCTACGACTCGAATCGAGGCCTGATCGTCGACGAGCGCACAGGGCAGGCGCGGCCGGTGACAGCCGACGGCGCCCCGATCGGCGAGCGCAAGGGCACGAGCCCGGTGACGATGAACATTGAGGCCAAGCCGCTGCCGGCGCCCGCGCTGAAGATGCAGCAGGACGAACTGGACGCGATCGGAACTTCTACGCTGATCGACGACAGCCTGCGGCGCGTACAGGCGCAGATCGAGCGCGGCGACCTCAAGCTCGGCACGCTGACCAATATCGGCAGCAAGGCGCGCAACGCCGTCGGCATGAGCGACGAGAACAGCCGGAACTTCTCGTCGTTCATGTCTGCGCTCGAGAAGATGCGCAACGATTCGCTGCGACTGAACACAGGTGTGCAGACGGAAGGCGATGCGCAGCGCGCATGGAACGAGCTGATCGCCAACGTGAACGACGAGGGCGTCGTGCGACAGCGCCTGGCCGAGATTCGGCAGATCAACCAGCGGGCGACAGAGTTGCGCGTCGCACGCATCAAGACGCTGCGCGACAACTTCGGCGCCGGCCCGATCGATCTCGCGCCGTTCGGCGTCACGGAGGGGCAGCCGGCCGGCGATCAGCGCGACGGGCGCCGTCTGTACGTCGACACTGGCGCCAGCATGCCGCAGGTCACGACCGCAGAAGAGTACGAGGCGCTGCCCTCGGGCGCCGTGTTTCTGGACCCGGAAGGAAACGAGCGGAGGAAGCCCTGATGGCAAATCCCTGGGATTCCGCTCCGATCGTCAAGCCGGCGCATCCAGCACAGAATGCCGCGCCGTGGGCCTCTGCGCCGGTCGTGCGGCCCGCCGAGCGCGAAGTACCACCAACGACTGGCACCGTCGATCTGTCGCCGCTGCCGAACGCCGGGCCGATTCCGCCAGCGCCCGAGCCCGCACCGTTCCTGCGGCGCACGCTGCGCGGCCTGCGAGATCCGATCGACGCCGGCGCACAGATGCTGGCGCGCGGCGTCGAGGCGGCCATCCCGGATTCGTGGGAGACGCTCGATCAGTGGGCCAAGGGCCAGGTCGCCAATGTCGAGGGTGTCAACGCTGCGGCCGAGCAGGATTATCAGAAGAACTGGCGCGGCGGCGAGACCGGATTCGACGGCGCGCGCCTGCTTGGCAACATCGTGGGCGGGATCCCCGTCGCCGCAGCTATGCCGGCCGGCGCCGGCCTCAGCCTTGCGGCGCGCACGGCGTCATCGGCGGCTGGCGGCGGGATCGCCAGTGGCCTGCAGCCGGTCTACGACGCGGGCGACGACTTCTGGTCGGAGAAGGCCGGGCAGGTCGGCACGGGCGCGCTGATCGGCGGCGCTGTGGCGCCCGTGGCGGCGGCTGCCGGGCGAATCATCAGCCCGAAGTCATCGCCGCAGGTCCAGTCGCTTCTGAATGAGGGGGTTACGCCAACGCCTGGCCAGGTGCTCGGCGGCGCATTCAAGACGACCGAGGAAAAGCTGGCGTCCGTGCCGCTGGTTGGTGACGCGATCAAGATGGGCCAGCGCCGGGCGAATCGGCAGTTGAACGAAGCGGCGCTGCAGCGTGCGCTCGACCCGATCGGGCAGCGGTTGCCGGCCGGCCGGATCGGCCGCGAGGGCATCCAGTACGTCGACGACGTGCTCGGGCAGTCCTATGACGACATCCTGAACCGGGTCGGTGCACCGGCGGTCGATAATCAGATGCTGTCCGAACTGGCGAACCTGCGCTCGCTGATCGCCAACCAGCCGAAGGACATGGCCGGCAGGCTCGACGACATCATCACCAACGAGATTCTGTCTCGCACGCAGGGCGGCCGGCTCACCGGCGAGGCAGTCAAGGCCGCCGAAGGCAACCTCGGGCGCGTCGCGGCGGGCCTGCGCTCGAATGCCGACTTCGACACGCGACAGCTCGGCGATGCCGTGACCGAGGCGCAGCGCATCCTGCGTAGCTGGCTCGAACGCTCGGCGCCGCCCGATGTTGCCGAGCAGTTGCGCAACACGAACGCCGGCTGGGCGAACTTCCTGCGCTCGCGCCAGGCCGCGGCCAGCACCGGCGCGCAGGACGGCGTGTTCAATGCGACGCAGCTACAGGGTGCGGTAAAAGCGCTGGATCGCACGCGCGGCAAGGCGGCATTCGCGAAGGGCACGGCGCCGATGCAGGACCTGTCGGACGCGGCAAAGAGCGTGCTCGCGCAAGAGGTTCCGGACAGCGGCACCGCAGGCCGACTGCTGTCGGCGATCGTTGCCGGCGGTGCGGGTGCCGGGGCTGTGCTGAATCCGGCGCTGGCGCCTGCTGCGCTTCCCGCGCTGGCTTACGCGCCTGGCGTGCAGCGCGTGGTGGCGAGCCTGCTTGCAGGTCGGCAACAGGCGCCGTTCAAGTCGGCAGCGGAGTTGACTCGCGCGCTCACGCCAGCCGGCGCGACGCTACTGGCGCCGCAACTGACGCAGTAGTGACCCGACGATGCGGCCGGCGCGGTATCCGCCGGCGCGCAGCCATCCTCCGATGTAGGGCTTGATCGCGATCATCACGCCGACGGCCAGTGCCGTCAGTGCTCCGCGCAGTGCTTGGTCGTCAGGTGGCATCAGTGGATTAGGCGAGTGTGGATTTTCTACGGTGCGGCAATCCCTCGGATTGTGCCAGCACTGTGCCGCAAGCACCACGTTATCAGCCAACGACGAACTTCAGCGAGACCGAAGGCACGGCCGGTCGGTCGCTGGTGCCGTTGCCGAAGATCGACGTCGAGCTGGCGAACATCGCGACGTCCATCAACGCGACGCGCGACAACCTCGAGCTGATCCAGAACGACGACGGCACGCTGCGCGATGACGTCGTGCGCGCCGAGTCGCTCACGTCCGACGCAATCTCGCTGATCGCCGAGCGCGTCGGCGTCATCGAAGGTCCGCCCGGACCGCAAGGCGACATCGGACCGATCGGCCCGCTCGGGCCAGCAGGACCGCAAGGCCCCGAGGGCAGGGAAGGCCCGGTTGGCCGGGAAGGTCCGCAGGGCCCGCAGGGTATGTCCTTCGAGCCGGAGGCTACGGGACTGCTGCTGTCGGACCGCAACGCGTTCGACAACGAGCCCGCCGGCTTTTCGTTCCTGGCGCTCGATATCGGCGAGATTTTCTTTCGCGTGGGTGCGGCCGGAAACTGGACGGCCGGCATCCCGTGGGGCGAAGGACCGCAGGGCGTGCAAGGCCCGCCGGGCGATTCGGGCGCGCAGGGGCCGCAAGGCCCGCCGGGCATGACGGGCCCGCAAGGCCCCCCCGGGCCCCAGGGTGCGCAAGGTATCCCCGGCACGCCTGGCGAAGGCCTTCACACCGGAATGATCGCGCTGTGGTTCCGGCCGGTCATCGAGATCCCGAGCGGTTGGGTGCTGTGCGACGGACAGAACGGCACCCCCGACATGCGCGGGCTGTTCCTCGTCGGCGCCGGCGGTCCGTATGCGCTGGGCGACACGGGCGGCGCGAATTCAGTGGCCCTGACCCAAGCGCAGATGCCGGGGCACGCGCACTCGTACTCGGGCAGCACGAATTGGGGCGGCGATCACGCGCATAGCGGCTCAACGGGAACGTCTGGGTCGCACAGCCACGGGGTGCATGTCAGCTCGTCTGGCCCAGAGGTCGCGGCGCGCGTCGACGGCGGCCCGGGCGGATACGCCCTGAACACCTCTGTCGCGGGCGCGCACTCGCACTCAGTCGCCACCGCCGTTGCCGGGGGCCATTCGCACCCGTTCGGCGGAACCACCAACAGCACCGGCGGCGGTCAGGCGCACGAGAACCGCCCGCCGTTCCGAGCCCTCCATTTCATCATGCGCCTGTGAGGCGCCCCAGGAGCTTGTAAATGCCTATCGTCGCCTCCGACATCAAATACCGCCTCTCGGGCGGCGCCTCGAATACCGATCCGAACCTCTCGCTTGGCGGCGTCAAGTCCTCGACCGAGGCGAACGCCACCCTGTTCGACAACGTGTCGAGCGCGGAAGCGTCGGCCGGTCATACCGACTACCGCTGCATCTACGTTCACAACGGCCACGCGACGCTGACCATGCAGTCGGCGAAGGTCTGGATCCACGCGAACACGCCATCGACGGACACGGCCGTAGCGATCGCCCTCGCCGGCGAGGGCATCAACGGCACGGCCGAGACGGTCGCGAACGAGAACACGGCGCCGGTCGGCGAATCGTTCTCGGCCGCCGCGACCGAGGGCGCTGCGCTTCCCATCGGCAACATCCCGCCCGGGCAGCACATTGCCGTCTGGGTCCGGCGCGTCGTCAATTCCTCGGCGGGGGCATTCACGGGCGACGGGTTCACGCTGCGGGTGAAGTGCGACACCCAAGCTTGAGTCCGCAGTGCTTTCCCTCGACCCGGTAACGCGCGCCGAATACGACGCGCTGTCCAGTGCACAGGAGCGCGGCGCGCTTGTCGTCGCCGCTCTGTCGGGCGCCGTCACCGTCACCGTCTACGACGACGCCGAGGCGGTGCGCGGCTCGGGCGCGATGTCCGCCCCGTGGGCGAGGGCCGATGGCGTCGAGATCACGGCCGGCGCGCTGGCATCGTTCATCGTCACCAATGGCGGCGTGCCGAGCGAGGGATGGTCGCTGCGTTTCGAGTCGGGCGGGCGCTGGCTCGCCGGCTCGTTCGGGCTGTTGGGCAGCGGAGCGGACTTCACCTGGTCGCTGCCGACCTTCGAGACCGGCCAGGCGGGCGCGATCGGCGAGGTGCTGATGACCGCGCACGGCCTCGCACCGGTGGAAGGGTCGGCCACATTCTCGTGGTCGGTGCTCGGATCCGTTATCCGCAGCCTGTCGACGCTATGGAGCATCGCGACGACGGCCGGTCCGCAGCCGCTGAAAGTCGAGGGCGTGCCGGCGATCATCACGATCTCGCAGGGCGGCACCTACGACCTGTCGCAGCACGTTTCGGGCGGCGTGCCGCCGTACTTCTACGTGGTCGAGTCGGGGACGCTGCCGGCCGGCGTCGCGCTGGGATACGAGGACGGCATCCTGAGCGCAGCGCAGAACGCGACGATCGACACCGCACTGGTGAAGTTCAAGGTGTTCTTCGACGAGGGCGTGATCGAGGAACCGGAAGAGCCCGAAGAACCCGTCGATCCGCCGCCGCCGCTGGGCGACATCCCGAGCTGGCTGGCCGCAGTGCCGATGCTGACGTGGCACACGATCCCCGGCACGGCGCTGCGCCCGACGCTTGCCACCGATCCGTATCTCGGGCCGAACATCGGCAACACGCTCGACCGCGTCGATGCGTGGTGCGGCGCGGCCCTCAAGCACTCGGGCTCCGAGCTGTTCTGGATGGGCGGCGGGCACGCGGACGGTGCGAGCAATGCGGTCTACTCGATCAAGCTGAACACCGAGTCGCCGGGCTGGGTCATGCGGCGCGGGCCATCGACGCCAGTGGCTGTCGATGTCTCGCACTACGCCGACGGCCGACCGAGCGCACGGCACACGTACTGGAGCATCCAGTTCAACCAGTCGCGCAATCTGCTGATGCTGCCCAGCGCCAATGCGGTCTACGGCAGCGGCGGGGCCAACTTCAATTCGTTCGACGCTTTCGACCCGGTGACGAATGACTGGCTACCGGCCGGCACCTTCCCGGACGCGACCCTGCGCGGCACCGAGCGCCCGATGTGCATGGATGCCGACGACAACATCTACCACCAGACTGGAGCCGGAGCGAACCCGCTTGTCTGGTGGGACAACGACGACGGTCCCCACGGCACCTGGAAAAGCTACGGCACGCGCGGCGACGTCTTCGCGACCGATCACCCGATGGTCTGGGACAGCAAGCGCAACCGGCTCGTGCATTTCCAGACCGGATCGGCCTGGGTCATGGACCTGAACAACAACGCCGCATTCAGCACGCACCCGTACACCGGGCCGAATGCGGGCCTGATCGTGCGCCGCGCCACGGCGTTCTACTGCCCGGTCCGCGATTCGTACCTGCACACCCGATATGGGCGTCGCGCCGACGGGCTGCCGATCATCGTCACTGAAATCAACCCCGAGACCTGGGAGGCGACCGAGCTCGAGGTCGCCGGCACTGCGCCAACCCTGTCGAGCGGCGGCGATGGCGACCTGTACGGCCGCTTCACCTACGCGCCCGAGCTGCAATCACTGGTGCTGATGCGCCAGGAGCGCGACGACATCGTGATCGTGAGGCTCGGCAATAGCGAACCCCCGTCGCCGCCGCCGCCGCCTGCGAGCACATTCAAAACCATCACGCTGCTCTCGTCTGACGCCAACGTGCCGGTCCCGGCGGCTGAACAACGGATGGAAGTCCTGCTACATGGCAGCGGGACAGGCGCTCCTACCTTTGGCGACGTGTGGCAGCCGACGGCGGACTCGGCCATCCCTGATGCGCCCTGGAGATTCGCTGCTAGAAGTCTATCGCCTGGAAGCAGCAGCGGCATTCGTCTACAGCCGTGGGATCGGCTCAGGCGAGAAAACGGGACGTCCATCGAGACGTACTGGATGGGCTGCGTCTTCAATGGAGAGATGCACCTGTTCACCGAAGCAATGCTCGACAGAATGATGCTGTGGTACGACGAGACGTATCCGCTTTCGAGCAAGACGAAGCGCACCATCGGGGGCAACTCGATGGGTGCGTGGGGGTCGACCAGCTACGCGATCCGTCGTCCGCATATGTTCGCGGCGATCTTTGCATCGAGGCCAAGGCTTCGATACGGTGGGTCGACGGTTGGGTCGGTGATCCTGCCGCACTACGATTCCTTGTCGCGCAAGTACGCAGTGGAGTCCGCCCCGAAGATCGCTGGCACGGACAGTTCGGCTGCGGACCACTTGAACATCGTTGCTCATGTGGCGAACCCAGCCAATGAGATCCCGTTCTACGCGTGGGTGATGGGCCGAAACGACGGCTACTCGCCCTTCATCGATCACATCGACATGGTGGCGGCGCTTCGGGCAACCAATCGCGGCTTCGCATTCGCTTGGAACGACGGCGACCACGGCACCGCACCGGGCCTGGCCGGAAACATCGAGTACAGCTACAAGCGATCCCTGTTCGAAATCGGCAAGGGCTATCCGATCTTCTCCAATTCAAGCCTCGACAAAGACCCTGCGGTCGATCTCGCTGGCGGCATCAACCTCGGATTCACATGGAGGAATCTGACCGAAACAGCCTCGGGGTGGTCCTGCGAAGTGTCGAACGAATTGGGCGAGGTTTCGGTCACGGTTCGTCCGTACTCCAAGGTATTCACGAAATCCGTGTCGCCCACTCAGGTCGTTATCCCGGCTGGAACGTGGGTTCCAGTGTCGTTCAGCTAATGGCATCTCCCACACTCATAAGGCGCGCCTGACATGGCATACGCACTGAAAACCACGGGCCAGGCGCTCGACGTCGCCTTCTGCCTGCTCGTCGATGACGACGGCACGACGATCGTCGACCTGAAGGGGTCGGTATTCACGCGCCACGCAAACGTCTCGATCGGCACAAAAGCCTGGAAGGGCGCGGCGCGACCGTACTTCCAGACCAAAGGCTCTGGTTCGACGACGGCCCAAGGACTTGAATGGGCGCCCGGCAACATGGTCCCGTTTCCGACCGGCGGCAGCAGCAGCGTCGCCGTGTTTTGCGCGATGGCCGGGATCAACGATGCGGGCAATTTCCCATCGTTCGCCGCCATCGGCAGGCCCAGCGGCAACCACACCGCCAACGGCCTGTATCTGTCGTCGAACAAGGCCCGGTTTCGGCAAGGGTCGTCGGGATCGGCAATGGTCACCGGCGCCTCCGATCTTCCGGTAGGTGGCACGAGCTTTTCCGTTGGGGTCAACTACCGGAACAACGCGGCCAACGGCGGCGAGATCTTCGTCGGCCTGGAGAGCGGTGCTCTGGCATCCGACGGCGTGGAGAGCGTCGGCAACTACGGCAACGCCGATACCGTGCTCGCGGCCATTGGCGGGTCGAACGGGTTCGGATGGCTCGGCGCCAACTTCCACGTCGTCGTCGGCTTCAAGTCGGCTCGCACGCTCGCGCAAATGCAGGCGCTGCACAACGACTGGTTCGGAGAACTGATCGATGCTGGCGCCGGGTCGCCGCTGGTGGCGCCGAACGTCCGCTCGACGCAAGGCATCACGCAGACGGCTGCAACTGTGCGCTGGTTCGACTTGAGCTCGGGCGAGACCGGATTCGACGTCGAGTTGGAGACGCCCAGTGGTGCGGGGAACTGGACGCCCGCGAGCAATTCGCCGGCCGCGGCGAACGCGACGCAGCTGATCGTCACGGGCTTGTCTCCCAGCACTCAGTATCGCCCGCGGGTTCGCGCGGCCGGCAGCCCTTCACCCAGCGACTGGAGCGTCGGAGATGCGTTCACGACCGCCTCGGCGCTGACGAAGAAGCTCAAGGTCAAGATCGACAAGAGCGCGCAGGGCGCAACCGGCGTCACCGGTGTGGTATGGGCTGCGCCGCCCCCGGGCGAGAATGCCGGCCCCGAGATTGGCGAGTTCTCTGGCGCCACGTTCGAATCGGCGCTCGAAGACGACAAGGCGGTGCTCAAGGTGCCCGTGTCAGCGTTCGGCGGCTCGGCGCTGACGACCAGCGACACACCGGTCGCGCTCGTTCGCAACACCGACCACACGAGCGGCATCGTGCCCTGCACGGTCATCGAGGAATGATTCGTGCGCGAATGGCTGGTCACCTTGCTCGCCAACCTCGCCGGCGCGGACCTGCCTGATCCGCTCGACGCGCTGCGCGCCGAGCTGGCGCAGTTGCGGGCCCGCGTTGCGGCGCTCGAAGCGGGCAGGGGAACGATCGACGGCGGGGGCGACCTGTGAGCGCATGGTTCCCCCGCCTGACGGGCGACGCGCATAGCTGGTCGTCTACTGCGCGCGAGACGGTTGAAGGCAGCCTGGTCGTCGAGTTTGACGTTCGGACCGCTGCGCAGAGCGATCTGGAGGCGACGTTCAACGTCGATGGCAGCATCGTCTCGAGCTTCGCCGCATCGTGGGCGATCACCGGGACGGTCCAGCGCGATCGCATCATCACGTGGGACGCGATTACGGCGGTGGCGCGAGATCTGTCGCCGTCATGGGACAGCGAATCTGCCGTCATTGAAGCCGACTTCGCGGTCTCGTGGGACGCGGGCGGCGCGGTTGCCCAAGACTTCGCTGCGCAGTGGTCGTCGGCCGGCGGCGTGGCGCGCGATGCCGGCTTCGCCTGGTCGGTGCTCACGTCGGCGACAGGCGACTTTTCCCCGCGCTGGGATGCCGTCACGGCGGTCGACAGGCTCATTACGCCTACCTGGTCGATCATCGCACCCGTCGAGCGCGATCTGAGCTCAACTTGGCACGTCACCGACGTCAACCCCGTCTGGGGGGATCTGTCTGTCCAGTGGGACACGACGAACCTCTCGGCGGTCAGCCAGGACTTTGCCCCCGGCTGGCACATCCTCGGCGTGGCGGGCGCCGGCAGCGATACCTGGTTCCCCCGGCTCACGGGCGACGCGCATAGCTGGGCGAGCACGGCCGGCAGTAGCCTGTCGACGACCTTCTCGGTCGCGTGGGACATGGTCGCGCATGTCGAGCGCGACCTCCCGGCGTCATGGCAGGTCTCGGACGTCGGAACGATCGAGGGCGGCGGCTCGCTGCCGAATCCGGTCTGGCAGAACTTCACGGCGAGCTGGAACACGACCGGCGCCGTTGAGCTCGACCTCGCGCCGCAGTGGAACATTGCGGCAGGCGCGCAGCGCGACCTCGCCGTGTCGTGGAACACGACCGGATCGGTTCATCGCGACCTCAGCGACACCTGGTCGATCGGCGGCACGCCCGGCGTTGTGCAGTCCAACTTCATGGCCTCGTGGGACATCGTCGAGAGCGTGGCCGCCGATCTCGTCGAGTCGTGGTCGATCACCAGCGCGGTGCACGCGAACCTTGCGCCGCAGTGGTCGGTCTTCTCGGCATCGGGCATCAACGGCATCCGGGGCACCGCCCTGCGCTTCGCCTCGTGGCCGCCAGCGGCGAGAAAGGCGCGTGTTCGGGTGCACGGCGAGGGCGCATCGATCCAGGGCGTGACGATCACGGCGCAGTCGTTGTCGCCTTCGTTCGTGTCCATCCAGCCGTCGGCCGTCACCGATGCCGACGGCATTGCCGAGTTCGACATGAACTTCATCACCGGCGGTCGCGCGGCGCTGCGGTTCGAAGAGCCGGTCAACGGATTCACGAGCCACGCGCTCGCAATCGCGAGGCAGTAGCGATGCCACAATCGACTCCGCCGCCCGACCTCAATGGCGTGAAGGCCTTTCTCGATGCGCTCTACGGAATGATCCTCGCGTTTACCGGAGGTCTCGTCGTGGCCCTGAACAAGCTTGCTGCTGGCGAATACACGAGCCGATGGGGGGTCATCGCCGACCTGGTGGCGTCCGGGTTCGCCGGCGTGATGGTCTACACGCTCTGCCGCCACTTCGAAGCGCCATTCATGCTCTCGGCGTTCCTCACCGGCATGGCCGGACACGCCGGTGTGCGCGCGCTGGCGTGGCTCGAGCAGCAAATCGTCAAGCGGCTTGGAGAGAAGCAGTGAGCCGCCTGCTCGCCGACGTCACCCGCACGGCGATCAAGCCGGCGCTCGCGTTGCTGCCGCCGCGCATGGACAGCAACCGCGCGCGCTGCATGCTGTTGGCGATCGGGCTTCAGGAATCGCGCCTGACATATCGCAGGCAGATCGGTGGGCCGGCCCGGGGCCTGTGGCAGTTCGAGCGCGACGGCGGCGTCGTCGGCGTACTGTCGCACCCGGCCAGCGCCGGCCATGCGGCGAACATCTGCGAGGCACGCGGCATTCGGGCGCACGCCTCGGCGGTCTACCCCGCGCTCGAGCACGACGACGTGCTGGCCGCCGCGTTCGCGCGCCTGCTGCTGTGGACCGACCCGAAGGCGCTGCCGCAGATCGGCGACGAGGAAGGCGCCTGGCAGACCTACATCTGGAACTGGCGCCCCGGCAGGCCGCACCGGCACACCTGGGGAAACCTCTACGCGCAGGCCGTCGCGGCCGTGGACCGATGACCATGCACTATCTGTTCGACGTCGCCGTCTGGGTCGTGTTCGTTGGCGCCTTCGCCCTGTACTGGTGGCTCGGGTGAGGCTCGGCGGCTACGCGCTCGCGCCGCGGCTTGCGGTCGCGGCCGGCGTGCTGGCGCTGTTGGCCGCCGGCGCATGGGCCTGCTACGCGGCCGGCAAGCGCGCCGAGCGCGCCGCCTGCGCGGCCGCCGAGGCTGCGCGAGTCGCCGCGATCGCCGAGCGCATGGTCGAGCAACTCGAGCGCAATGCCGCCCTGGCGGTCGAGGTCGAGCGGCTACGCGCCAGACCCGAACGCATCCGAACCATTACCCGGGAGATTCGCCTTGCGCCGGATGCTGATTGCGGCAGCCTGCCTGCCGATGCTCGCCGCCTGTGGAACGCCGGCGCCGATCCTCGTCCGCCCGCCGGCGCCGCCCCCCTGGGCGATGCAGGCGTGCCCTGACTGGCCGCAACTGCCCGGCGAAGGCCGCGTCGAGCTCGCCGAGCTGGCTGGCGCCATCGTCGACGCCAAGGTCGCGCACGCCGACTGCGATGCGAAGCACGAAGCACTGCGCCGGTACATCACCGACGTCGTAAGGCCGCAATGACATGAGCAATCCGAACCTCACCGCCATCACGCTGAACCTGAACAGCATCATCACGACCGGCTGGGCGCCCAAGGGGGACCGCTATTACCGCGGGTTCAACCTCACCGTATGGAAGGGGGCTGTTCAGAACGTGCCGTTCTACCACTGGGTCACGGGCGGCGCCAGCAAGCCGTTCGGTGCGGCATCGTATCGGCTGCTCGTCAACGATGTCCCGGTCGCCACCGCGACGCCGCCTGCCGGCGCCTCGGAGGGCACGTTCTCGGTGGACCTGTCGCACCCGGCGATCATCGACAAACAGTGGGCCAAGGTGCAGGTCGAATGCACCTATCCGGAGACGAGCCCGCCGATCTACGTGTTTATCAACCGGGACGACGTCTACATCGACAACCCGCCGGCGATGATGCCGGTCTGGACGGGCAGCTATGCCCTGGGCGGGCAGTCTGGGCTCGGCAGCCGCTATCAGTACGGGATGGTGCCGGCCGTGTTTGCGCCGGAAGCCAAGCCCCTGCCTCCGCGCGAATGTCCGGAGTTTTCTGATCCGATCCCGAACGGGCAGCTATTCCGCGAAAACTTGGCGCCGCCGAACAAGTTCGATGTGTACCGGACCAACCGGTCGCGCAAGGGCATCGTGTCCTCGCACGCGGTGCAGGCCTACAAGTGGAGTAACTTCGTCGCGAAGTACCCGCAATCGATCCTGCTCGACGGGCCGCGTGGCGTCGCCGTCCTGTCGAACCTCGCCCATGCGCAACTGACCCGCCACGGCGGCGCCTGGTGCTGCGACCCTTGGCGCGTGTTCCGTGTCGACCCGGACGGGAACGTCGAGACGCGGGCCGGCTGGCGGCATCGCAACCCGCCGCCATACCACGGCGAGGCAAAGAGCAATCCGATCATCGGCGACGAGCTCGAGCTCGTCGGTGACTGGTCCGCGATCCCGCCCGAGCGACACGGCTTCCACGAAATCTGGGGCTTCGCCTGGGATCAGCGCACGCTCACCGTCGACGAAAACGCGCCGCTCGTGTGCCCGCCGGCCAACCGGTTCATCTGCGAGCACCCGCACCATGTCGGGCCGGTCGGGTTCGTCGCCGACAGCCAGAACAACCGCATCGTCAAGCTGCAGTTCAACGCGACCGACCACGAGCCGCCGAAGGTGACCGAGTTTCTTGTCGGCCTCGGAGACCCGTGGGACTGCGTCTGCGTCGACGGCGTGCTGTACGTCTCCGAGCGCACGAACCACAAGATCAACGCCTACGACGCGACGACCGGCGCGTTCGTCCGGACGGTCGCGCAAGGCGCCGACCTGGCCTATGTGTCACACGCGCGCCAGGTCATGCGGCGTACGACGATCGAGATCATCCGGCAGGAAGCCTGCGTCGCGCCCGAAGGCCTCTATCACCTCGACGGCTGGCTGTACTTCGGCTCGAAAGCGATGGGCCAGATTCGGCGGATCAACCTCACCACGGGCGAGATCCGGCTCATCACGACGGTGCCCACCGGCAGCCCCGCCGAGTTCGTGAAAATTGCGGTCAGCGATGGCACGTTCGGCCCTCGCGGCACCGTGTTCTATACCATCTGGAGCGTGAACGAGCGCGACGGCTTCCCGGTTGCCGTGTTGCCCGACGGCACGCGGTGGAAGCTGAACGGTTTTAACAAAGCGCAGGACCGCGGCCGCGGCGGCAACTGGTCGAGCCTCGGCTATAACTCCGCAGTCGGTGTCGGCATGGGCCGGCTGATCTTCGGGTCGGTGGCCGAGGGGCTGGTCCAGTTGAGTATGAGGCTGCCTACAGATCCCGCGATCAATCAGACGCGATTGCTCAACGGCTACAACAAGTATCGCCAAGAGTGGCTCATCACGCACGGGCCCGGTGGCTATGGCTACTGCGGCTTGCCGCTACCGTGGGGCGAGGATCCTGATCTCGACTACTTCCTCGAGGTGCACGGCCACGCGCGGCCGGACGGCGCCCTCACGCCGGTCGTCTCCGATATGCACTGCGCCTGGGTTGTCGAGGGGCAGCAGATCTCTTCCGTCACCGCGCAGTACGCGAGCACCTGGGACGTCGAGGCGGCGCTCGAAGAGCCGGACACCTCGCGCACGTTCACGGCGACCGTGGCCGTCGTCTCGAACATCACGACGGTTTCCCGGGACTTCTCGGCGTCTTGGAGCGTCGAGCGCGAGGTCGTGCTTCCGGAGGGACTGCCCGAGCAGTTCCTGCACTACGACTCGCGCGGGCCGAACAACACGAACTGGAACCCGTCGTCGGACCTGTATTGGGTCAATCCGGCGGTCGGCGACTGGACCGACGCGAACGGTGTCAAGCAAGGGTCGACGCCCTATGCATCGCTCACGCTTACCTCGACCGGCACGAAGACGATCGACATTACGCCGCTTGCTGCGCGCTGGATATCTACGGGGCTGAATCGCGGCGCGCACTTCCGAGGCACCGGCGGCGATTGGGCTGTCCAGTTCGCCGGCCGGCTGCACGCGGACACCGGCGCCCGACCGTCGCTGACGGTGACGACGACCACAGGCACATTCATCTGCCTGGCGCGCGCAACCGCGCACTGGATCCATTCGTCGGTGAGCCGATACGATGGGACGAATATCTGGCAGGTGCAGCGCGGCCAGCGCTCGGCCATCGTGAGCTTCGACCTGTCCGGTGTTACTGGAACGGTCCTGTCGGCCATGATGTCGATCACTTGCGTCCTCTGGAACCGAAACACGACGATCGCAGTATTCGAGTCCGACCCGCCGCAGTACGACGCCGGTGGCTATCGCGACGAGCTCGGCTTCGCTCAGAACTACGATCGCGACGTTGGCATCGAGAACCATCCGAGCGTGCTGTACGCGCACCGGGACTGGTCGACGCTTTCGGGCTGGCACGAGGCCATCAACACCGGAAGAGGGCACACGCTTGGCCTGGTCGATCCAGATACAGGGCTTTCCTATGTTCGTGCGCGCACGCCCGGCGGCAACCAGGACTGCCTGAATCTGACGCGCTGGTTCATGTTCGGCACCGCGAACGGCTCGGAGCCGACGAACGTGCTCGAAGAAATTTGGTGCCGCTATCGGCTGTACCTCGAGCCCGACTGGAAATCGCACATCAACACGAACAAGATCCCCGGCGTCGACGCCCGCATGGGCTGGTGGAATCACACGATTGGTCGCTGGGAGCACATGGGCGGCAATGGCGGCGCCCGCAACGACGGGCGGGCAGTGCGCCTGGCCTCGGGCGGCATCGGCTACCAGGGCCACATGATCCGCGGTCATTCGAGCTACTACGACCCGAACAACCCGTACCGCGATCTGTGCTACGTGCGTGGCTACGTCTACCACATCGATCAGCATGGCAATTACGGCGACGCGCCGCGCTGGGGCAACTGCCTGATCGAGCGCGGCAAGTGGTACGACCTCGAGCTGCACTTGAAGATGAACAGCCTCGTGGGCCCCGAGCTCGACGAACTCGGCAACCGCGAGGCGGCATTCGATGGCGTCTACGAAGCTTGGGTCGACGGGACGAAGTTCATTTCGCGCAAGGACATGCGCTGGCGCCGGCATCCGCAAATGGGCTTCTCCGGCTGGAACTTCTCGATGTACCACGGCGGCACCGAGAAGGCGCCGTTCGACATGCACTGCCGCTGGTCGAACTTCGTCGCGGCGACCGAGTACATCGGCCCGGTCAGGATCTCCTGACGATGCGCAGGGCGGCGATCGCGGGCAGCAGCAGCGCGATCGTCGCCGGCGCCGGGACCTGGGCGAACTGCTGCCGAAGCACCCAGCGGCCCGTGATGCCGGTGCAGTCGTTATAATCGCCGTCTGCGCCCGTGCAGGTCTCGCGAAACTCGCTGTGGAAGTGCTCGATCGTCCAAAGGCCGGATTCGTCTGAGGACATTGCCAACCAGCTGCCCCAGCCGCCGGCGCCCAGAGAACCTAGAATCGTCTCTTCTCCTAGCAGGTAGACGATGGACAGCAGGTACTCGCTCCGAGCCCAGTCCTCCTGTCCAACGATGCCGTCGCGATAGTCCAGGTCGATGTAGCGGTCGTCGTTACCGACGTAGAACTTGAACTTGATTACCGGGCTGCTCGGGTCCGCAAAATTCTCGCGGCCACAGTCCCAGACGCTGCTGCACCATTCCGGGTATTCGTAGCGGTATTCGAAGCTCAGCGGCGCGCCGTAGTCGATCTCGATCATGCCGCGCAGCTCGGGCCCGGTCGTGCCCGCACGGTCGAACGTGTCCCAGTCGTAGATGACGCCGGCCTGCGCCGCCCCAGCAAGCGCGAGCGCGCCCGCGAAGATGAGTCCCCGCATGATTCTCTCCCCGTTTTGTTGTGCCCGCCTCGTATGCAACTTTCGGGCCACGACGGGGAATCAATGGGTTACGGGCCCCATAGGTAGGGGTGTGTAAGGTGGGCCGACGCTACCGCCGCATTCTCGCCATCCGCGCGACGTAGGCGTCGTCCGTCAGCGCCGGGTGCGGCTCGTCATCCGATCCGACCAGCCGTTGCCAAGACGCGCAGCCAGTACGCCAGCCGGAGTTGAAGAAAGCATGATCGGGGCGACCGCACCATGCCGCTTTTGCGCGATAGTCCATGTACCCGAGGTGCTCGCACGTGAGGCAGTTGCGCAGTGGGTCGAACGGCGGGCGCCAGTCGGTCAGGGCGTTGTATCTGTCGCTGGACATGCGTCCAGTATAGATCCTACTGCTCGATCCACGGATCCAGGCACGATCGAGACGAGGAACCCGCCGCCCTGGTCGCGCTCGGGCAGCAGCCGGTCGCACTGCTCCGCGGCCGACCCGCCGACCCATGACAGAATCCATGACAGAATCGCCGGAACAGGCGGGGGGCAAGCGGGGATAAGTTGCTGATTTAACTGGGGCTCGGGACCGGACGGGAACGCTCGGGGATCGCCCCAAAGGGTTCGACTCCCATTCCCATCCGCCATTTTCTCCATTTGATTCAAATGCTTAGGCTGTTCCGTCGCGAATCCATGACAGTTCCATGGCAGAATCCGGGGTCTCGGCGTCACCGCGGGCGCTGACAAACCGCATGAGCCGCTGCTGTTCCCGGGCGTTGTCGGCGCCGTCGAGCCACTTCGCGTAGCGCTCGAACAGCACCTGCACCGAGTGCCCGAGTTGCCCGGCGACGTAGGCCGGCGTCATGCCGGCCATGATCATTGTGGTGGCGTAAGTGTGCCGGGTGTTGTACGGGCGCCGGTACCGGATGCCCAGCGCGAGCAGGATTCGCTCCCAAGGCCGCAGCAGATCATTCGGGCTGCTCCAGCGCTCGCCCGTCGCCGGGTCGAGGAACACGGCGCCGCCGGCCACCCGCGTGTGTTCGGCCTGTCGCTGCAGCGAGGCGAGCGCGAGGGGGTTCAGGTCGACGGTGCGCGCCTGCCGCGTCTTCGTGCTGGCGACCATCTCGCCGCGCACGTAGCCCTCGTGCACGAGCAGTTGGCGCTTGCGCAGGTCGACCGATGGCCACGACAGTCCGATGTTCTCGGAGGTCCGCAGGCCAGTCCAGAAGGCGAAGTCGAAGTAGTTGTGCACTTGAGGGTGGCTGTGTTCGGCCAAGTGCGCGAGGATGGCGCCTCGTTCGTCGGCGTCGAACGGGTCGACTGGCGGCCGCTGGTGCTTGAACGCCTCGATCTCGTCCGCCGGGTTCTTGGCAATCGCCCCATCCTCCACGGCCAGAGCGAGTGCACCACGCAGGATCGACATGGCATTGTTGCGACTCTTGCCGCTGAGGCGCGGCCGCTTGGCCAACGCCAGCAGGATGTCGGACTTGCGCAGGCTGCTCAGCACCTTGGCGCCGATCCCAGGCTTCCACAGGCTGTCGATGACCGATGTGTAGCCGCGGCGTGTGCTGGACGTGATGTCGATCTGCGTCTTCAGCCATGCGTCCAGCGCGTCGGCCACGGTGGCGCCGATGCCCGTTGTTGCCTGCGCGGACAGCGGGAAGTAGTCGGCGTGATGGTAGGTGCCCTCGGTGAGCTTGCGCCGGATCTCGGTGGCCAGGCGCGCGGCGTACTTCTGGTTTGCGCCGGTCGGAGCGGCCACCTTGCCGTTGATGCGAACGACCTCATTGACCTTGACCCCGCCTACGCTGAGGCGGATGCGGACGCCCGTCGCGTAGACGGTGACGCCCGACCCATTTCGACCCATGCCGCGAACCCCTTCAAGGACACGAAGATCCGCCCGTTCGGGGCCCGCCGGAACTCGCGGCCCTCGAGCCAGACGCCGTCCTCAATGTTATGCCGGATCGCGCTTTCTCCCAGGCCGGTCAGCTCGGCGGCCCTCTTGATCGTGACGTAGTCGATGCTGATCACGTCTCCCGCTCCCCCCGCCGCTCCGCGCGCACCGCGAGCATGCAGTACGGCCGGACGGTCCCGAACCGGCCCCTCCGAGCGGCATCGATAGCTACCGCGGGCCTTCCCCGAGAGAGCATCGCCTCTATTGAGATGGCCGAGACCAACCTGCCATCCCGCCAAGCTTCCCGCATGTTCAGCGTCAGGTTGTCGAGGATTTCGTACATCGGGCGACCTGGGCGCCGCGTCAAGCCTCGGGCGACGCACTGGCTCACCGCTGCGCCTCCTGCACGACATACCGATGCCACGGATACGGCTCCGAGCGATCCTCGACGATTCTTCCGTCGCGCTTCAGCTCGTCGACGATGCCGCGCAGCCACGCGTGCTCGGACAGGTCGAATGTGCTGATGCGCGGGTCGATCCGCAGAGCGGCCAGAACGGCCTCTGACGAGCGCCGGCCTTTCGGCAGATCGGCCGCGGCGCCGCTGAAAGAGTCGAAGATCATCGCCGCGCCTCCTCCTGCTCGACACGCCGGAATGCGACAACCCATACCCATGGATTCGCCCCCCATGATTCGGCGCCGTTGATCCGATCCCACAATGAGCGGAACCCTTCCGTGTATGGGCGCGATCCGCCGTCAGGCGGCACGAGAATCGGATCGGCTCCTTCGGCATCGGCATCCGCCTCGCTGATCGACTGCAACCGCTCCACGCGCACGCCGATCACCTCGAGCGTGATGCGCGAGGCCCATCGCGGCATGTGGATAGAAGGAGTGACGCGCGAGCAGAATGCGTTGTCGTTTGCCATGTCGTAGAACTCCTGCACGCCGTCCGTCGCGGGATAGCTGGCCAAGTACCCCTCGCCGGTCTTGTAGTTGGCGTCGTGCCAGTCGACATTGTCAGCAAGCAATGGCTGAAAGTTCTCGCGCACCCAGAGGCGATCGCCCGGCGCACCGAATGGGCAATGAACGCGCTTGGTCTTGCTGCTCGGAAGCGGCGAGGCGAGTTGTTGGAAGTGCGGCGTTCCGTCGGCGTCCTGTCCGAAGTTGAGGCCGTTCCAGCAAGCGTTGCCCATCGAATCCAGATAGGGCTGCGGCTTCACGACCCGCCGCGTCTGCGTCTTCCGGCCGTCGATGATTGCTCGAACCATCGACGCAGAGAAAAGGATCGGACGCTCTTTCACCGCTGCGCCTCCTGTTCGTCTGCCTGCGCGATCGGCACGACCACGCACCGATGCGTCTTTGCGCAGTCTCTACAGATCACAACCCAATCGCCGAGGTAGCCAAGGCGCGTCGCCGGTAGCAATTCCCCGCCGTTCCTGACGGTCTGGTCCGCCGGGATGGGCTCGCCGCTCCAGTCGTGGACGTCCTGCTCGTAGTTGAGATGCGCGTCGTAGAACGCCTTCCCCTCGCACACGTCGCAGAGTCGGTAGTCAGATCGCGCCATCGTCGCCTCCCTGCTGCGCTGCCAGTGCGGCGTCATGCTTCGCGCGCACCTTCTCGCGATATGCGTCCGGGTCGATGTCCGGAAGAAATGCCTTTACTGCGCCTACTTCGCAGTCAAGGATGTACTCATACCGCCGCGCATCCCGCTCGTTCGCGTCGCGCTCTGCCTGCATGTCGGCAAGCTCCGCTCGAAGCCGATCCCGCTCGTCGCGGATGCGCTGCGCGTCTGCTGCCATCTGCTCGCGCACCATCGCCTCGACGGCGCGACCGTATTCGCGCACGCTGTCTTCAGTCAACACGACTCGCTGCTCCCATAGACCGTCTTCGCCGACGTAGCTTTCGGTCGGCAGCGGCGGCATTTGATCGTCGGTCAGCATCATTTCTCCTTCGCCGCGAATGCGGCACGCAACACCTGCGCGATTCGGGCCACCGCATCGCTGATACCCTCGGACGGGCTCGTTTGGCGGGTACTCGTCTCCGCAGCCGCAGACAACCGACTCCGCCTGCTGCTGCTCGGCCATCGCCCAGTTTGACCCCGGCTGCATATTCGCAGGGGTCGTCAAACCGTCGATCAAACTCAGCGCCGCGTCGATCTGCGCAAGCAGGGCGTTGTAATCGTCTGCGACCGACGTTTCCCACTCACCGAGCTCGCCGCCGATGCTGTTCGCGTCGATGAATCCCGCACGGTCAATCGCAATCTGCGTGCGCGCGGCATCGAGCGCAGTGCGGATCGTGTCTACTCTCTCCATGCGTCCTCCCGATCCCAGTCACGCCGCCAGCGCTCGAGCTGTTCGTCGTACGTCTCGTGTCCGGCGCCTCGGTCGGCGTCCGGGTCCCAGCGCTCGCGCTCGCGGCGCTCTTCGTAAGTTTCTCGATCGTTCGTCATCGTGCGTCGCTCCGGTAGATAAGCCGGCCCGCAGCGCGAGACGGCAGGTAGCTGTGATCCGATCCAGCCCGCCGCACGACTCGCGGCGGCACGTACACGCTCGTCGTCACGCCGGTCGCCAGCGGTCGCAGCAGGCGCTTGCCGGCGAGCGTCAGCCGCCACTGCTTGCCGCTGTGCGCGACGAGGCCCTGCGAGCGCATGTCGCGCAGGACTGCGAGGCACGTCGGCGCGCCGCAGACGGCGGGCATCGCGGCAATCAGCGCGCGCTCGCCCTTGGGTCCGTGGCGCAGCGCCTCGAGGATGGCTATGCGGGTTGCGGTCATCGAAAAATCTCCTTGAGAATCACGATCACGCACACGACAGCGATCGTGTAGAGCAGGCCGCGACTGACGGCCAGGACGATGAGTTTCATCACTCGATCAGGCCGCGGCGCAGCGCGATTGCGACGGCATGCGCGTCGTTGTTCGCGCCAAGCTTCCGGTAGGCCACCATCAGGTGCTCCCGGAAGGTCCCGTAGGCGATCCCGAGCCGATCGTGCTGCTTCGGCCGGTAGCCGTCGGCGATGTGCTTTAGCACGTCGCGCTGGCGTGGGGAGAGGGTGAGTTCGGTCATGCCGCGCGGGCCTCTTCGGGCTCGACCATCTCGACAGCCGCGTTGACGGCGCTCCGGGCCCTGTCGAGCAGCTTGTCCCAGCTCGGATCGGCCCGAACGAGCTTCAGCGCTTCCAGCATGTGACCCGACGCATCGGACATGCGCGCCAGGTACTCGTCGCGCTCCCGCGCTGCAGCCAGCTCGGCCTTGCGACGCTCGGCGGCCTCTGCTGCGGCTCGCTCGGCCGCTGTGCGCTCTTCTGCCTCTCGGCGCTCCCGCTCGGCGCGGGCGGCCGCTGCCTCGCGCTCTTCCTGCTCGCGTCTCTGCCGATCGATCTCGGCCTGCTGCCGGGCAAGCTCAGCGCGCTCGGCCTCGAGCTTGCGCTGCGCCTCGGCGGCTCGCTCCGCTTCGATGCGCCGCTGCTCTGCGAATCTGGCCTCCTCGGCCTCGCGTTGCGCGCGCAACTCGGCCTCCTGCTTCTCGCGTTCGGCCGCTAGCCGGCGCGCTTCGGCCTCGCGAGCCTCCCGGGCCTTGCGCTCTTCCTCGGCGCGCTGCGCGGCCGCCGCGGCCTGCTGGCGCTCCAGTTCGGCGCGTTCCTCGCGCAGCCGGCGCGCTTCGGCCTCCTGCGCCTCGGCTGCGGCGTGCAGCTCGCGCAGCGATGCGAGCGCGGTCGCGTGGGCCAGGGCGGCGGCGCCGGCGAATTCCGCGAACGCGGCCTCGTCGGTCTTCACGGCCAGCAGGTCGGTGATCAGCACCTGGACGACAGCGGACGACCTTCCGGCTGCGCGCACCGGAAACGCCTTGATGTCGTCGATGCGCTGCTGGATCTCGGCGACGCGCCTCGCTTCGCGCTCGGCCTTTTCCTTGCGCTCGGCTTCGCGACGCGCTTCGTCTGCGCGAATCTGTTCGTCGATCGGCGTCTCGAGCGCGAGGATCTCGTCGGTGATCCGCTTGGCCTCGGCGTCAATGCGGCGCGAGTATTCGAGGGCCGGCGCTTTCAGGGCTTTGCGCTTCTTCTCGAGATCCGTGCGCAGCGTGACGAGCTCCAGGCGAGCGGCGCGCGCCTCCTTGTTGCCGGCAGTCGTCGTCAAGTCGAAGGCGCGGCCGGCGTACTGATCGCGCAGCTTGTCCAGTCCAGCCTCGGTCGGCGAGTATTCGGCAATCGCGTTGCCGGCGGGCGGCGCGGCCAGTTCGATGGTTTCGGTCATGGTGTCCACGTTGTTGAGGCCCGCTTCCCACGGGCTCGTGCAGCACCGCTGCCTCGGGCCGCATCAGCTGCGGCGGGCTCTACCAAGCGCCGACGGGAGGAGGTCGCCGGCGCGGGCTCGGTTACTCGACCAACTTCGCGCGCAGGTTCGAGTACACCTGCGAGAGCTCGGCGCGCTGCTGCTCGTCGGAAACTTCTCCGATGAGGTCGGCTGCGATGTCCAGCTCGTCCGGGGTCGTGGCCTTGTTCAACTGGTCGGCGACGCGCGCGAAGGTGACGGCGGGCGCAGCGGATTGCTTGCGCTCGGGGCGCTTTGGCTCGGCACGCCTCGACTCTTCGACCTCGGCCGGCTGTTGCTCGTCCAGCGGATTCCCGCCCATGTCGTGCAGGCTCTGCGACGGCTCATGCTCGAGCGCGGCCGGCGCATCGTCGGGCAGCACGGTGAACTCGCCATCGATCGAGTCCATGTGCTGGTCCCGGCCGCCTTCGGCCATGTTGTCGAGCGCCACTGCCGTCTGGAACTCGACCGACAGCGGCAGGTACTTCGCCAGCCGGCGGATGACGGTCTTGCGGCCCATTTCGGTGAAGTGATCCTTCCAGGGGCCGTGGTTTCCCTTGCTCTGCGTGGCAGCCATGATCTGGCGCACCTGGTGCTGGCTCATGAACTCGAAGGCGTGACCGCCGCCGACCAGCTTGGCGACTGCGTAGAACCCGACGATCTCGCCGCGCTCGCCCATCGCCGGCGTGTGATTGAGCTTCTCGTCCAGGCCGTAGACGAGCTCGAAGTGATCGTTCTCGCAGACCTCGTGCGCGGCGATGCTCACGATCTGCCCGGAGCGGCGCGCGAGATCGATCAGGCCCTTGTAGCCGATGACGACCTGAACCGACTTCACCCACCGCTCGCGGCCCTGCGTGTCCTTGCGCTTTGTGTTGAACGGCACCAGATAGGCGTGGCCGAGCACGGTGTTGGGCTCGAGGCCCATCTGCGCGCACTGGCCGATCGCGCCGATCAACGACGGGATGTCGCACTCCGCCAGCGCCGGCGTAGTCGTGGCGGCAATCTGCGCGACCTTCAGCAGCCGGTCGGCGTTCAGATGCTTGGGCAGCATCTTTGCGATCTCGCCGCGGCGAGAGTGCAGCAGCTGCGCGATCTTGTCCTTCGGCTTCATCGGGGCGACTTCGGTGCCGGTCGTGGCGGCTTTCAATGCGGCGACGCTCATTTCTTGTTGCTCCTGTGGTTATCGAATCCGGAAAACTCGCGACTCGCTGGCCGCCTTGAATTGCTCGAACAGATCAGGGTGGGCCGCCTTGAATGCGGTCTGGTCGAAGCGATTGCTCGTCTGCGACTTCCAGGTGATCGCCGGCTTGCCTTCGATCGTCAGCACGGCCGCATCGCGCATGAAGAGCTGGATCGCCTGCTTGTGCTGCTCCGCCTGCTTCTCCAGCGCCTTCATCTGCGCCTTGCACTCGACGTAGCGGGCGACGTGCGAGGCGACGTCATCCGCGGCCTCGACGACGGCACCGGCGTCGCGGCTGTAGAGCACCTTCAGGTCTTCGGCGTTGACTGGCTCTGGCGGCACGCCGGTCAGCACATGCTGGTTCCAGAACGCGACCTCGCGCTCTCGGATCGCCGCGATGATGTCGTCGTCGCGCTCGATGCGGTAAACGCGCACGTCATCGAACCCGATCATCGCCATCACGTAGCAGAGCCGGCGGCGCCGCACCATCAGGCCGTGCTGCGCCTGTGCGGTCACGTACACCGGGCAGTCGTCGGCGCCTTCCTCGCCCCAGTCGCGCGCGGCGAGCGGGTGCACGGTCTTGATCTCGCCGTTGGCGTCGTCGGTCGTCTCGAAGTCGATCTCGGCGCGCAGGAACTCGTGCTCCGGATCGACGTAGCGCTCGTTCACGCGCACCAGCTGCAGGCCCGTGTGCTCAGCGAAAAGCTCGGCCGCCACCGGTTCGAAGCTCTTGCGCCGGCGAAAGAACGACAGCCGTTCGGCGCTCGGCGCCTCGGCCTGGCCGGTGATCGTCAGATACTCCTGCAGCGGCGTCTTGTAGGGCGACACGCCGAGGATGCCGGCGACGTTGCCCCCGCCCAGGTATCCGCGCTCGCGGCTCAAGCGCGGCTGGATCGACTCATCGCTCACGACGCTCTCCTTTCGATCTTCTGCTTCGCCTCTGCCAGCACGCCGAGCGTGCGCAGTGGCACCCCGTTCGGCAGCGCGCGGCAGATGCGCGCGACGGTCTCGCGCAGGGCGATGTACTCGTCGTGCGCGCGTTTCAGTTCGGCGATTTCGGCGGCGCGATTCACCGGCATGCCAGCGTCCCTCCGTCCAGCGTTTGCACGAAAGCCGCGACCGCCGCAGGCAACGACGCCGGACGACCGTCGAGCGCATCGAGCAGCGTCACGGCGCCGGCAGTCATGCCGACGATGAGCATCAGCATCAGCGCGATCTGTGCGCCGGCGCTGGTGCGCAGCCAGTAGCAGATGAACGATTCTTCGCGCATGTCACACCCGCTTCGCCGCAGCCGGCCGGCACACCGGCGCCAGGTGCTTGTACTCGCGCCGGATGCGGTTGCGCTCGGCGATGCACGCGGCCTCGGTGGCGAATTGCGCATCGAGATACGCGCCGCGGCTCTCGCGGCAATCGGGCTGGCCGAGTGCGTTCGCGATGCACAGGATCAGGATGTAGGCGGTCACGTCAGATCGCTCCGTTGATGAATGCCGCAGCCAGAAGGGCGGCGAAAACAGCGATCCCGGCAGCGGCGCTGCGAAGCCCGTCGCGGATGCCGGTGAGGATTTCGGGATCGCGCATCACAGGTGCCCCTCCGCCTGCTGCGCGAGCTCGTATCCGACGGCGCGGATCAACTGCTCCTGCAGCTCGTTGTCGATCTCTCGCGCCAAGTCGTGCCGGCCCGCGCGCCGATGGCAGCGGATCAGCAGCAGCGTCTCGAGCAGGCCCATGTCGGCGACGCCGGGCGTTTCCTCGGGCAGCAGGTCAGGGCGGCAGAACAGATCCGCGACCTCGGCGGGATCGGTGTCGACGATGTGCTCGGCTGCGTCGTAGGCGCTGTCGGTCAGCGTCGGCAGGTATCGCGGATTGCGGCGCAGGTGCCGATGGTTGCGGCACTCGCTGAATCCGTGAGGGCGGCTGTCGAACTCGCGCCCGCACTGCGAGCAGAACGCACGGCGAAGCATCTGCGGCGCGAGGCGGGCGGCCATTTCGGCGATGTTGCTCATCACGCGGCCTCCGCTTCGGATGATCGGTAGGCGCGCACAGCCGCCGCGATCTTGGCGCGAGTCTCTGCCGACTGGATGCGGCCACGGCCCGCGAACGCTACCTTCCGCCGGTGTTCGGCCGTCAACTTTCGGCCGCGCGTCGACCGGCCCTTCGCGGCCATGTCGGCCATGTTGTCGGCGTGCGTGCCGAGGAACAGATGCTTCGGGTTGACGCATCGCCGGTCGTCGCAGCGGTGCAGGACGAGCATGCCGGCAGGAATGGCGCCGTTCTCGGCTGCCCACATCACGCGGTGCGCGTAATGGCGCTGGCCACCGATCGTGAAGCGTCCATATCCGCCGACCGTGGATAGCTTCCATAGCAGGCAATCGCCGGACCATTCGCTCGCCGAAACGACGCGCTCGACGGCCTCGACCAGCGACTCCCCGCCTCCGGTGTAGAGCACGGCGCCGGTGTAGCGGTTCTTGATTTCGAAGGTCTGGCCGGTGGCCTCGGTCGATTCGCTCACTGTGTCCTCCTGCCCCGGGCCGCGGATGCGGGGGTCGTGGGGCGATGGATGGATTAAACACGACGTGTAGCTTAATGTCAACAGGACGTGTAATTAGAGCGCCCGACGGTGTGAAAACGGACTAGGCCGCCAGTTCGATTGCGCGCCTCCTGCCAGCCGCTACGCTGTCAGCGAGGAGGGCAGGGGATGCGATTGATGCGCTGGTATGCGGGGCTACCGATCGGGATCGTCGGACCGCACGCGGTGATGGCTGGGGTACTGGTCAGCGCCGCAACGGGGGCAAGCTGGTGGGCGCTGGTTGTGATGGCAGCGCCGGTTCTGCTGTGGGCCGGACTGCAGCGGGCATGAAAAACCCCGCCTAAGCGGGGTTGGTGGGTAGGAGCAGTGACGCCTCTAAGGCGCCGTGCCGTTCGTTGTGTGGGAGTCCGACTGTCGGTTCCAGTTTGCAACGATGCGCTTGATCGCCAGGATGAGCCCCCCGATCAGCACCGTGGCAAGGCCAACGCTTTCCCCGAAGCCAGCAGCGAACGCTCTGGTCGCCCTGTTGCCCATGTCCTCACCTCGTTATGTTCTTCCAGAACCTCACCGCGCCGGCAGCGAACACGACCGCGCAGAGGGCTCCGTCAAAGTAGACCAAGGCTAACTCAAATTTCAAGAGAACGGCGAATACCTCTGGCGGGAATTGGTGGATTTCGTGGAGGAAGTGCAGCCCGAAAGAGATGAGCCAACCAAAGAAGATGAAGGTAGCAAACACGAACGCAGTGCCCGCCAGGTGTCCGACCAAGTGGAGTATGGATTCGACGTAGGTCGGCCTGCGCTGATGCTCGTACATGGGATCCGTTTATCGCCAGACGAGCGGTCGCTCGGTTTTCCGCATCGTGGATTCCATCACTCGGTCGGATGACAGTTCTGTGACGGATTCGCAGGCCGTCTACAGGGGAAGGGGATGACGATGGCGGGGGGCCGCGTCACGCCGGCACTCGTTTGCCTGATGGTGGCGGCGTCAACATTGCGCAGATTGCTTGCGCCGTTTCTGGTCGGTCTTGATCGTCCTCGAGGTAGATCGAGACGAGCTTAATTGCCCGAGATCGGACATCCGCCGGGACCCTCTCAACATCGCTTCGCAGCCTGGCCAGGGCCCATGCTGTCGAGCGCTCGGGCGCTAACGTGACGGCTCCGGCGGGTGTAGGGACCGGTGCGGCCGGAACAGATCGCCCCAGAAGGGCGTCGACGGTCGTCTTCAAGACTTCAGCAGCGCGCTCGTGATGCTCCGGGGGCATCCCGCGCTTCTTCCAGTTCGTGACGTTGGCGGGGGCGACGCCCATCGCCTCCCCGAACTGGGTCTGATTCATGCCCAACTCTTTGGCTCGTCGTAGCGCCCTGCTGATCGGAGTATCGGCCATGCAAAACGGTAAACGCTTTGTTAAGCGCCGTGTTACACGCCGGGTTGACTTTGCGCTACACATCGCGTGTAATAGAAGTATGAGCGCACTGAACAAAGCGATCGCCGCCGCTGGTGGCGCTGCAAAGCTTGCGGCAGCCCTTCACGTGTCGATCCAGCGTCTGTCGAATTGGGTCGAGCGCGGCGTTCCGGCTGAACGCTGCCCGGAGATCGAGCAATACACGCGAGAGATCGGGTCCGTGGTCACGTGCGAAGAGCTGCGCCCAGACGTGAACTGGGGTGTTCTGCGCGGCACGGCCGTTCCCGCAGAGAAAGTCGCCTGACGTGCGTTCGTGTGTCTCCATGGCCGCAAGCGTCTCTTTTTTTCGCCTTTTGAGCCTCTCAACGGCTCACAACCTTCTTGCGAGGCCTTGAGATGAGTGCCCAGTTCGGCATCCCATCCGAGGTAACGGAAGGCGAGGTTGCCCGCGAGAAGACGCTCGGCGGCGCGATCGAGCTGTGCGCCAAGGCGGCCGGCTTCACGCTCGACAAATCGCTGCAGGCAGAACTCGGCGTCGACAAGGCTCAGTTCTCCCGCTGGCAGAGCGGTGCCGAAGGAATCGTCTGGCCGAAGTTCTCGAAGCTGATGGATGTCTGCGGCAACGACGCGCCTCTGCTGTGGATGCTGCACCAACGCGGCTACGACATCGGCGCGCTGCGCAAGCGCGAATCCGAAATGGAGCGCGAGATCCGGCTGCTTCGCGAGGAGCGAGACCGACTGCAGATGGAAAAGCGCGTGCTGGTCGATGCGCTGAACGGCAGGGCTGCCTAGTGCCAACGAAACCGATTTCCTCCCCGTCTGCGACGTCTCCCGCAGGCTTGCCCGGCGCTTCGGCGTCGGGCTCTTCTACCAAGCGTCGGGCAGCACGCAGGGCTGTGCGCGTCCTCAGATACCGGCCGATGCGCGCCGACCTGATGCAGCTCGACGAACTGATCGAACGCGCGCTGTCGCATATCGAAGCACAGCGCCCAGCAACGAATCTCGCGCTGCAGCTCGCCGATCACGTCGACTTCGCCATCGAGGCGCTGCGCGAGATTGCCCAGGCGCAGGATCGACTCACCGCACGGGCGATCGCGCGCCGGGCGCTTGCGGACCTTGGGGCGTAGTGCATGAGCGCGCTCGCCTGGATGACCCGCCAGCTCGCCAAGGCGCCCACGCGCCGTCTGCCCGTCATCACCAGCGGCGTCGTTGAGGACGACGTCGGGCAACTGGTCGCGTTCGTGCGCCGGCAGGGCTCGGTCTCGCAGCGCGACGTGCGCGACGGCCTCGGCTGGTCCTACGACCAGGTGCGGCGGCGCCTGAAGGTCGCTGTCGATCACAAGCGCCTTGTCGTCAGCGGCAAGACGTCGGACCGGCGGTACAGGGTCCCTCGCGCCCGCATAACAACCCAAGAGGGCAGTTGATCGATGCGTGACTACGGAAAGGTCTATTCATCGTTCTGGCAGTCGCCGGAAATTCGCGCGCTATCCGAGGATGGCCGCACGCTCGCTTTCTACCTTCTGACCTGCCCGCACGGAAACCTTCTCGGATGCTTTCGAGTGCCCGAGGCTTACGCGGCAGACGACTTGCAGTGGGGTATCGAAAGGGTTCGCGAAGGGTTTAAGGAACTATCCGAAACCCTCTTCATAGCCCGCGACCAGGCTTCCCAATGGGTACTTATCCACAAGTACCTGCGGTGGAACGCGTTCGAGAACCCGAACGTGGCCCGCGCCGCCGCAAAGGCGTTCGATCAGGTGCCCGCGATCGCGCTAAAACCGTTGCTGGCTAAGGCTTTGCGCGAATTCGGCAAGCATCTGCAGAAGGAATTTCTAAACACTTTGGAAACCCTTTCCGAACCCTTCGCGAAACCAGAGCCACAACCGGAGCCAGAGCCACAACCGGAGCCAGAGCCTGAACCGGAGCCCAGCCCCTCCGCTTCGCTCCGGGTTGCGGCGACCCTCGCGAACGCTCGGGCAGCGCCGCGCCACGAGCGGCCGAAGCGCACCGTCGTCGAGCCGAAGGGCGGCGCCACGTGGGAGGCGTACTCGGCAGCCTACCAATCCCGCTACGGCGTCGATCCGGTGCGCAACGCCAAGGCGAACGCGCAGTGTTGCCAGCTCGTCGACCGGCTCGGCGCGGAAGAGGCGCCCCTGGTCGCAGCGTTCTTCGTGCGCCACCAGAAGTCGATCTACACCTCGCGCCGACACCCGCTCGACCTGCTGGTGCACGACGCCGAGGCCTTGCGCACAGACTGGGCCACTGGCCGCCAGAGCACGGTGGCTGCGGCCGTGCAGGCCGATCGCACGCAGCAGAACCTCAACGCCTTCGGGCGAATGATCGAACGGGCCGAAATGGAGGCTTCCCTTGCCGAGCGTTGACCTGATCAAAGCCGTGGCGGTTACGGCCGAGCTCTGCGGACGCACCTTCTCCGAGGCTGCGGCCGAGGTGTTCGTGAACGACCTGGCGCAGTACCCAGAGCATCAGGTCATCGGTGCGCTCAGCCGATGCCGGCGCGAAGTTCGCGGGCTGCTCACCGTGCAGGACGTCGTCTCGCGGCTCGAGGATGGCCGGCCCGGCGCCGATGAGGCCTGGGCGCAGATGCCGTTCGACGAGGACGCGACCATCGTCTGGACCGAGGAAATGTGCCAGGCGTGGGGCGTGGCGCAGCCGCTGCTCTACGCCGGCGACAAGGTCGCGGCGCGCATGGCGTTCAAGGACGCCTACGCCAAGCTCGTGTCGCAGGCTCGCGAGCAGGGCCGCCCGCCGAAGTGGTCGGCCTCGCTCGGCCAGGATCCGCGCGGTCGCGAAACCGCGCTTCGCGATGCCGAAGAGCGCGGGCTGCTGCCGCGTGAGCACGTGCAGAAACTGCTTCCGAGAGCCGAGCCTATTGCGCCGGCCGCGGTGCTGGCCATCGAGAGCGGCATCAAGGCGACCGCCGAGTCACCCGAGATCGCCCGTCAGCAGCTGGCCAAGCTGCGCGCCATGCTCAGGCTGCCGCAATGAAGCGCGGACGCTACGCCGAGGCCTCGGATGGCGTCGCCGGCGATGCAAAGGCGCCGACGGACGATGGGCGCTGCCACGCCTTCGGCTGTCCGCTGCCCGGCGCCATCAGCGAATCGCTCAAGGGCAGCGACACGTGGTTCTGCCGCTTTCACTTCGGCGCCGAGGGCGCCAAGTGGAACGAGATCACCCGCTCGATCCGCCAGAAGCTTTCCGAAGGCATCCCGCTCGACTCGCAGGAGCCGACACAAACCGTCAAGGAAATGCGGGCGAGGGTGTTGCCGCGAAGGGTCGAGCCGTGAACTGCGCCGCCTGCCGCCACGCAAAGCGCATCGCCTACGTCCTGTGCTGCATGCATCCGCGGCTGCCGGAGCGCGCGCTCGGACCGTATGCGGCAGCCGTCGCATGGCGAGATTTCTGTTTCGGGGAATGGAGGGAGAAGCAGTGATGGTGTACGGAATTGATCCTGGCCTCAGCGGCGCGATCGCGCTGATGGTCAACGGCGAGTTGCGCGAGATCGAAGACATCCCGACGCGGCAGGAAGGCACCGGCAAGGTCAAGCGCCGAGTCGACGCCGCCGGCCTGGCCGCGATCGTGCGCGACTGGCGGGCCCGGTTCGGCGTCGACTCCGAGCAGGCGGTGATCGAGCGCGTCGCGTCCATGCCGAGCCAGGGCGTGGCCTCGGTGTTCAGCCTCGGGCACACGGCTGGCGCGGTCGAGGCGACGATGCTCGCGCTCGGCTGCCCGGTCGCCTTCGTTGCGCCGGCGACGTGGAAGAGGGCGCTGGGCTGCACCGCCGACAAGGCGTCGAGCCAAGCCCGGGCGTCGCTGCTGTTCCCGTCTCAGGCCGGGTTGTGGGCGAGAGTGAAGGACCACAACCGCGCCGAGGCGGTGATGCTGGCGCACTACGGGTCGGTGAGGCTGGCTTGACCGCGATGCTGGCCATCGTCGCCGACCTGCAGCGCATCCATGCACCGCGCCCGCTCGTCAAGCCTGCGCCGGTCAAGTCTCAACTGCTCGAGCTGCTCAGCAGGCATACGCTCAGCGCCAGGCAACTGGCCGAGCGCACGGGCATCGACGAACGGCTGGTCATCATTCACCTGGCGCAAATGAAGCACAACCGGCAAATCTACGAGGTCTATCGCAGGGTGATCTGGGCGGACGATCGGGCGCATCGGAACTGCCCGAAGCGGTTCTTGGTGCGGTACTACAAGGCGAGGGAGTTGTGAAGCCGCTGACGCCCAAGCAATCCCGGTTCGTCGAGGAATACCTGATCGACCTAAACGCCACGCAGGCGGCGATTCGGGCCGGTCTGGATTTCGTCGAGACAACCGGCTTTTACTGCTACCTGCTCATCGATCCGAGAGACGATGCGATCTTCTACGTCGGCAAAGGGAAGGGGAAGCGAATCAAGTCTCACGCCCGGCGAGCCGCGTCAGGGGCAATCGACAACGTGGAGAAGCACCGTAGAATCCGGGCGATCTTGGGTGCGGGGCTTCGGGTTCGAGAGGTCGTGTTCGCCGCCTTTGAAGAAGAAGGCGCCGCCTTCGCTTGTGAGCGAGAACTGATTGAGCGATTGCGAGACTATGGCCTGACGAACATCGTAGGCGGAGTCGTCACTAACGACCAGCTCGCGAGGCAGCAGGCGCAGGACATGCTCGACAGGATGATCTCTTTCGAACAATGGATTGCGAACTGCTCACCGGAGCAACTGGCCGCGTCCGCTCGCGTGATGGGCAGCCCGAAGAACTGCTACGACATGATCAGGAGGGAGTTGACGGAGATCGTCCAGCGCGGCGAGCAACTGGAGATCGTAGTTGGCTACTGACTGGCCCGCGCTGCGTGTTGAGTTCGTCAACAGCTCCATGCAGTACAAGGAGCTGGCGGATCGGCATGGCCTGAAGGAAGCGACCGTAAGGAAGCGCGCGAATCGCGAGGGATGGCAGGCTGAGCGTCACGCGCTGTCACGCTCTGTCACAGAGAAGGCAACGGCCACGCTGACGACGGATCGGGTCAGCGAACTAGAGAAGTTCAACGCCGACGACCTTCGAATTGCTCGGGCGATTCGAGAGAAGGCTGAGCGGATGATGGCGAGCGCCGAGACGCCTGCGGACCTTCGCGCGCTCGCCGGCGCCGTCGATGTGGCGCAGAAGGTTGGGAGGCTCGCGCTGGGCGCGACGACAGGTAACACCGGGCTCAGTTCGCCAAGCGGAGGCGCGATCGCCATCCGGCCCGCGCATGACTTGACCGACGATGAGCTCGCTTCCCTCGCCAGCGCAGGCCGCGGCTGAGCTGCTGAGGCGACGGCGAGCACGCGCTAGCCTCGTTGACTACGCCAACGCGGTTGAGGTGCCGGGCAAGCCGGCTTCCGACGACCCGGACGAGTGGCTTTTCCAGCCGATCGAAACCGCTGTCACGGCGCATCACCGACTGCTGCTCGAGGCGATCCAGCGCACGGCAGAGCGCCGTCACGGCCGGCTGATGATCTTCATGCCACCCGGCAGCGCCAAGTCGACGTATGCGAGCGTCGTGGCGCCGACATGGCTGATGGGCAAGACGCCGGGAACGCGGATCATCCTCGCTTCATACGGCTCTGACCTTGCGCGTCGGCATGGCCGCAGGGCGCGGCAGGTTTGCCGGCAGAGCGGATATTCGGCGGTCTTCGGCGCCTCGATCTCGTCGGACACATCGGCCGCCGACGAGTGGGCGCTCACGAACGGCAGCGAGTACCTCGCCGGCGGCATCCTGTCGGGCATCACCGGCAACCGGGCGCACGGACTCATCATCGACGACCCGGTGAAAGGCCGCGACGAGGCCGATAGCCCGGTCATCCGCAAGAAGACGCGCGAGGCCTATGACGACGACCTGCTGACGCGACTGATCCCGGGCGGGTTCGTCGTGCTGGTGCAGACGCGCTGGCACGAGGCCGACTTGGCCGGCTCGATCCTGCCCGAGAAGTACGACGGCCGATCAGGCATGGTCGAGTGCCGCGACGGGCAGACGTGGGAAGTGCTGAGTCTGCCGGCGCAGGCCGAGCACGCAGACGACCCGCTCGGGCGCCAGCCGGGCGAAATGCTCTGGCCGGAATGGTTCGACGATCAGCATTGGGCCGTCTTCAGGCAGAATCCGCGCACCTGGGCCTCGCTCTACCAGCAGCGCCCAGCACCCGACGGCGGCGGCTATTTCGCGATGGACAAGATCGGCCGCTACGGCATTGCGCCGCAAGGCATGGTCATCATCGGCGCATCCGACTACGCGGTGACCGAAGGCTCGGGCGACTTCACCGAGCACGGCATCATCGGCATCGACCACGAGAACCGCTGGTATCTGCTCGACTGGTGGCGCAAGCAGGCGCAGTCCGACGAGTGGATCGAGACGCAGATCGACCTCATCGAGAAGTGGAAGCCGGCGATCTGGTTTGGCGAGGCCGGGCCGATCCGCAGGGCTGTCGAGCCGTTCCTGCGCAAGCGCATGCAGCAGCGGCGCGCCGCGTGCTGGATGGAGTGGCTCGCATCGATCACGGACAAGCCCACGCGCGCCCGGTCGCTGCAGGCGCTGGTCGCGATGGGCTGGCTGAGCGTGCCGGAAGGGCGGCCGTGGGTGCCGGCGCTACTCGATCAGCTCTTGCCGTTCCCGGCAGGCGCGTTCGATGATGGCGTCGACGTGCTGTCGCTGGCGGCGCGAGGGATGGACAAGTTCGGCAAGGGACTGTTGCCCGAGGCGCCGAAGGTCAAGGCGCCGCCGCCGTCGCTTGGGCGCGTGCCGGCCGCGGTGCTCGATGCGCCAGTGGAGCGGCCGAGAAGCAGGTACACGTGACGCTGGCTTAGGCGACTCCCGCGAGGGCATACATGGCGCGATGCCATCCGTGCCTGCCTGATGAACCTGATTGCACGACTGCGCGAGACGCGCCCGAATCTGTCGTTCCCCGAGCTGCTCGCCGTAACCCAGGCGCGCGCCATCTTCGAGGGCACCGACGAACTGCGCGACGAGCGCGGCGACTGGCGCCGGGTTCGGGTCTACACCGTCGAAGGCCATCTGTTCGAGGGCGCCCCGATCATCGTCCCGGCCGGCCGATCGGCCATCGAGGCCGACGCTATCGCGCAGGGCGGGCTGCACGACACGATCGCCAGCGGTCTCGCCGCGCTGGACGCTACGGCGACCGAGCACACGGTCGAGGCCCGGCCGAGCGACTCTGACGGCCTGCGGCCCGAGGATCGGCTGTTCATCGAGCGCGCGCTCGCCGACGTCAGCAAGAAATGATCGAAGAGGCCGACAAGCCGGCGGACATCGATCCGCGCACGGCGGCGCTCATCAAGCGCTTCCAGGGCCAGATCGAGACCGCGATCGAGGACAACAAGCCGCGGCGCAAGCGCTGCGACGAGCTCGCCCGCTACGTGCGCGGCACGCAAGGCCTCGATGACGAGTACCAGCGCGACCCCGACGAGGTCAGCGCGAACCTGATCCTCGGCGTCGTCCAAACGCTGGTGCCGCTGTACTACGCGAAGGATCCGGAGATCGACGTATCCCCGGAAGAGCAGGTGCTCGACCAGTCCTATGCGGCGCTCGACACCTTCTGCCGGACGCTGCAGATCGTGCTGAATCGCCAGTTCGTGCGCGATGCGCGGCTGAAAAAGCGCATCACCCGGGCGATTCCGTCGGCGATGACGAACGCCGTCGCGTGGCTGAAGGTGAGCTATCAGCGAGACTACTGGCAAGATCCGATCATCATCAACCGGATCGCGGACGCGCAGGACAACCTCAAGCGGATCCAGTCGCTACAGGCCTCGGCAGAGCGCGGCGAGGATGACGACGCGAAGGCGGCCGAGCTCGAGCAGCAGGTCGCTGCGCTTCAGGAACAGGTCGAGGTACTCATCGAGGAAGGCCTCGTGGTCGACTTCGTGGCCGACCCCGACATTCTGATCCTCGACGACGGCCTGACGACGTTTTCCGAGTACGGACAGGCCGAGGCGATCGCGCACCAGATCGTGATGACGGTCGACAAGTTCGAGGACACCTTCGGCAAGAAGCCGACCGGCACGAAGTACGGCGACAAGCGCGAGGCCCGCAAGGGCGATCCCATCCAGGCGGGCAAGAAGCGTGAGCGCAAGCAGTTCGTGCGCGTGTTCGAAATATGGGACCGGCGCAGCCAGACGATCTACACGATGGAGTACGGCGCATCCGAGTGGGCGCGCGAGCCGTATCGGCCGCAGCGGCTCGGGCGGCGCTGGTATCCGTTCTTCGCGCTGTACTGGAACGAGGTCGACGGCCAGTTCTACCCGCTGCCCGACGTCGAGTCGTGGACCGGGCTGCAGGACGAGTACATCCGCATGCGCACGCAGCAGGCGAAAGCGCGGCTGGAGAATCGCAACCGCACGGCGTACAGAAAAGGCGGCGCGCTGACCGATCGCGACGTGCAGAACCTCGCGAACGCGCCCGGCGGCGCCTGGGTCGGCGTCGAGACGACCGGCAGCAATGCCCCGCTGGCCGGCGAGATTGCCACGGTGCCGGCCGCGCCGATGGATCCGGCTGTCTACGACGCCACGCCGATCCTGCGCGACCTCGAGCAGATTTCCGGCGCCTCGGACGCCTCACGCTCGTCGGTTAGCAAGGTCAAGACGGCGACCGAGGCCGAGATCCAGAACATGGGCATGCAGTCGCGCACTGCATACCGGCAAGACACGATCGAGGATCTGCTCAGCGACATGGCCGAGTACGCGGCGCAGATCCTGCTGCAGGAACTCGACGAGCAGCAGGTCGAGCGCATGGCTGGCGCCGGCTACGTGTGGCCGACGATGCCGCGCGACGAGATTTTCGACCTCGTGTCGGTGAAGATCAAAGGCGGCTCGACCGGCAAGCCGAACCGGCACCAGGAGCGCGAGCAGTGGGTGCAACTGGCGCCTCAGTTGCTGGAGTTTATCGACAAGGTGCTGATGCTGCGCCAGCAAGGTCTGGACGCGCAGGCCGAGGGCATCATCGAAATGCTCAAGGAAACGATGCGCCGGTTCGACGAGCGCATCGACATCGACAAGTACTTCCCGCCGCTGCCGGCGCCGCCAATGCTGCCGATGGGCCCGCCGATGCCGGGCGACCCGATGGGCGTCCCGCCGCCTGACATGGGCGCGCAGCCGCCCGACGCTTTCACCCCACCCCCTGCGGGCTTGCCCGCTGAACTACCCGTAGGAGTCTGATCATGGCTGGAGAAGTCGCAACCATCGCCCTCACTGCCGGCGTCGATTCGCCGCAGACCTACAGCGTCCCGCCGTTCGCTGCGGTGCGCCTGATTACGCCGGCATCGTCGACGGCGAAGGTCGAAGTCAGCCACGACGGCGGGCTGACCTTTAATGACTGGGCGTTCGGCACGCAGCCGCAATCGGTCACGCGCGAGCAGAAGTTCTTGTCGAAGGTCGTCATCAAGGCCAAAGCGGCCACCGGTACCGCGACGCTCGAGATCGACGAGCCCGACGCCGATGGGCTGCTGCTGGTCAAGGGCGCGCCGACCTCTGTCGTCGCTGCTGCGCCCGGTACCGTGGCGATCCGCTACGACGGCGGCGAGGACACGATCGTCTACGTGAAAGAGACCGGCACCGACGCAACCGGCTGGTCTCCGCTGACCGACGCGCCCTGATGACGGCGCGGGCTTCGGCCCGCTCCACTTTGGAGAGACGAGAAACGCATGGATGAAGACGATCCGCAAGTCGACGCCGGAACCGAAGCCCCGGCGGGCATCGAGCCTGTCGCCGAAGGAGGCGCCCCCGAAGCCGCCGAGCAGCCGTCCTTTCAAGAGGGCATGGCCGCGGCCATCTCGGGCGCGCTGAAAGACGACGACGAGGGCGAAGGCCCGGCGCGCGGCCCGGATGGCCGCTTCGTGCCGAAGGACAAGCCCGAAGGCGAGCCCGACGCGCCACCCAAGGCGACGGAGGCGAAGCCGGCCGAACCGGAGAAGCCCGCCGACGACCCGTACCGCGAGCCGGAAGGGCTGAAACCCGAGGCGCGCGAGCGCTTTCATGCGCTGGCCGAGAAGGCGAAGGAAGCGACGACGCAGCTCGAAACGCTGCGCGGCGAGTACGAGCAGCAGCGCCAGGTCACCGACGCTTTCCGCCAGATGCTCACCGAGACCGGTGCGAACGACCAGGAGTTCGCCGCGGTGCTCGACTTCACGAAGGCGGTGAAGCACGGCAACTGGCAGGCGGCCGAGCCGCTGTTGCTCAACCTCGTGCAGCAGTACCGCACGGCGACCGGTCGCGACATCGGCGGGCAGACGGACCCGTTCGCGCAGCATCCGGACATCGCGCAGCAGATCGCGCAGCAGCAGATCACGCCGCAGGCGGCGCAGGAACTGGTGCGGGCCCGCGCCTTCATGGCGCAACAGCAGCAGCAGGTCGCGCAGCAGCAGGCGCAGCAGCAAGAGGCGCGGCAGTACGAACAAGCCGTCGAGCAGGCGGCCGGCGCCGTGCGCGGCCTGGTCAGCAAGTGGCAGTCCAGCGACCTAGACTGGCCGCGCAAGCAGCAGATCCTGAGCGAGACCGCGCAGACGATCGCGCAGCAGTTGCCCCCGCAACAGTGGGCGGCCGCGATGCAGGCGCAGTACGACGCCGTGACGCGCGCCATTGCCGCCGCCGCGCCGCCGCGCCAGACGCCGCCGCCGAATCAGCAGCCGCTGCGCCCGAGCGGTGCGGCGGCGGGTCGCAAAGAGCCATCGAACATGCTCGAGGCGATCAGCGCCGCAATCGGCTAGAGAGTTTCATCGCCGCTCCTCCCCCGGTCCTCATGACCGTTCAGGCCCTTCGGGGCCTGTTTTTTTGCCTGTGGATTAGCCAAGTCGGGCTTTGGCAGTCTGTTGCGTGACTGTATCCGGAGTCGTCACCGGGACACCGCCCGACCCGATCGGCTGATATGCGGCTCGCCACCGCGAATCGAGCGGAATCAACCGTCCAATTCGCCCGGAGCCAACCATGCCTTTTACCGTCGGACAACTCGCAGAAGCGGCCAAGATCGGCCTCGACTTCTACATCAAGAACAAGCCCCCGGTCGACCAGATCAGCGTCGATCGTCCCCTGCTGACCGCGCTGCGCTCGCGCCAGTCGGCATTCCCCGGCGCTAAGGAATACGTCGTCGAGCAGTTGCGCGCGCGCTACGACTCGAATTTCCAGTGGTATCGCGGCTCGGGCGCCGTCACCTACAACGAGCGCAACACGATCGAGCAGGTCAAGTACCCGTGGCGCTCCGCGCACGACGGCCTGATGCTCGACGAGGACCGCTTGTCGCAGAACGGCATCATCGTTACCGACGACCGCCAGTCGACGGCGAGCGAAGCCGAGAAGATCCAGCTCACGAACCTGCTGACCGAGCAGTCCGAAGTGCTGGACCTGGGATTCGAGCAGAAGTTCAGCGCCGCACTGCACCTGGACGGCTCGCAGCACGCCGACGCGATCGCCGGTCTGGACTACCTGGTGCCGATCAGCGCCGCACCGAACGCAGCTGCGCAGGAAGTCGTCGGCGGCCTCGACCGCTACACCTATCCGTTCTGGCTGACCCATCGCAAGACCGGCCTGGCGAAGGCGACGATCCTCGATGGCATGGAGGAAATGTGGCGCGATGCCACGCGCGGCGGCGGCAGGCCTTCGCACATCTTCGCCGGCGGCACGTTCATCGACGTGTTCAAGGATGCGGCGATCGACCCGACGACTGGCGGGCTGAACCGGTTTTTGCAGATGCAGCCGACCGGCGGCTCGAAGATCGACCCGGGCGTGACCGGCTACTCGTTCCGCGGCGTGCCGATCGTCTGGTGCCCGGAGTGGGACGACGACTTCGAAGGCATGGTCGCGCCGTCGACCTCGTGGGCGAAGCGCTGCTACATGCTGAACCTGCGCGACATCAAGCTGCGTCCGCTGCAGGGTCAGGACATGGTCTCGCGCAAGCCCCCGCGCCCGCATGACCGGTACGTCGTCTACATGGCCCTGACGTGGAAGGGCGCCATGACGATGAACCAGTCGCGCACGCAGGCGGCGCTCGCCACCAGCTAAACCCAGAGGGGGCTTCGGGCCCCCTCACTCTTGGAGCCGTCGACACTCATGATTCAGGTCCCATTGAAGCGAGTCCCCATCCGGCGCGACATGGCCGAAACGCTGCTGACCGATGTCGGCGAGCACGAAATTCGCGTGCTCGAAGTGGTGCACGGCGCGGCGGTGCAGGCCGATCTGATCGAGGCCACCGACGCGGTGCGCAACATCGACGACCCGAAGACCGAGTACGAGCGCATGCAGCGGCTGTATGGCCGGCATCCGGACACGGGCCAGTTCTACGCCGACGCGGCTTACGGCAACTTCCGCCAGTTCCTCGCCGACCTGAACATGCTCAACGACGTGCCCAAGCCCAAGGGCAAGCAGTGACGCAATCCGCGACCCCCTTTCGAACGCTCGAATCGCTGCGCACCGACCTGCAGGCGCGCATCGGCGGGGCCGCGGGCATCAGTTTCAACAACCCGATCCTGACCTCGTTCCTGCAATCGGCGCAGGAATCGCTGTACACGCTCGTGGAGTGGAAGCACCTGCGGGCGGTCAAGCTCATCGACGTGGCCGACGGTTCAGTCTGGTACGACCTGCCGACCGATGCCGACCTCGAGCGCGTGCACCTGGTGGCGATCGAGGAATCGGGCCGCTGGAAGCCGCTGTGCGAGGGCATCCCGCTGCAGCGGCGCAACTGGATCACGAGTCGGCAGACGCCGACGCGCTACGAGATTCACTGGAACGTCGACGCAGCGAACGCGTGGAAGGTGCAAATCGAACTGCACCCGGTGCCGCTGCACGACACGCGGCTGCGCTTCGAGTACACGCGCAAGCCGCTGCCGTTCTCGCACGACAACGACCGCGCATCGCTGCCGACCGAACCGCTTTTCCTGCACGCACTGGCCGCGGCGAAGGCGCACTATCGGCAGCCGGACGCGCCGATGTACGCGCAGCAGTTGGAATCGCTGCTCAATCGGCTGGTCGGTCAGCACCGACGCACCGACGTCGTCGTGCCGCGCCAGCACCGGCGCATCCTCGACGAGGACGTCGGCTATCTGATGCCGCCGACCGATATCCCGGGGGCCTGATGCCCTCAATCTCGTTCAGCCAGTTCGACGGCGGGATCGACCTGTCTCGCCCCGCGAACATCCAGGACGCAAACCGCTTCCGGATGCTGCGCAATGCGTTCGTGACGCCGGGCAAGACCGTGCGCAAGCGGCCGGGGGCGCGCTACCGCTGGTCGTGGGGCGAAGGCGTGAAGGGGCTGTTCTCCGGGCCTGGCTATCTGACGGGCTTCTACGGCGACGGCAACGACGACGCGCAGGCGGTCACCGAGTATCCGTTTCAGCAGAGCGCAGGCCGGTTCCTGACGACGAAACTTCAGGCCGACGGCGGCGGTGCGGCGCCGGGCAACATGATCGCGGCCATCCGCACGGCGTTCATGACGACCGGCGGCATGTACGTCGTGGCGGATACCGATGTCGGCGTGCGGCATTTCTTCGTTTCGGGAGCTGCGGACAACGCGATCACCGACGAGCGCTGCCCGCAATGGACGACCGCGATCCCGATTGCCTCCAAGGTGTTCGCAGGCGATGCGACGGGCGTTGTGCGCTTCTCGGCGACCGACAACCCGGCCGACTGGAGCGCAGCCGAGGATGCCGGGTTCCTGCCGACCGATCGCAAGACGCGCAGCTTGAAGCAGGTTGTCGCGCTCGGTGAGTTCGACGGCCAGCTCGTCGTGTCCACCGGCGACGCGGCGCAGTTGTGGAGCGTGGACCCGGACCCGCAGGCGATGAGCTACCAGCGCACGCTGGCGGTCGGCCAGGTCGCCGGCGACACAGGTGCGAACGTCGGCGCGGATCTGTTCTTCGCCTCGCCGACGGGGGTGCGCTCGATCGTGCTGAACAGCCAGCACGGCAACGCGATGGACCTGGATGTCGGCGTGCCGGTGGACAAGCTCGCCGTGCCGATGTTCGAGGAAAGTTTGACGCTGCCGCTGCTTGCGCGCTACTTCCCGAGCCTGGGGCAGTTCTGGCTGATCCGTGGCCGCAGGGCACTGGTCTATTCGTTCTCGCGCACGGCCAAGGTGTACGCGTGGAGCGAGTACGAGTTTCCGTGGCCGGTCACCGGCGCCGCTGACTTCGCCGGTGCCGCGTGGCTGCGCTCGGCGGCCGGCGACATCTACGAGCTCGATCCCGAATACCAGTACGACGACGACGCCGACCGGGCCGTTGCAGGGCTCGGCGAGCAGCGTGACCCGGGCCTATGGACATCGACGTTCCCGAACGAGGGCCGCACGATCCCGGCTGTGCTGATCGAGACGCCGTTTTTCGATATGAAGTCGCCGGCGGCGCTCAAGCAGATCCACGCGATGGATGTCGTCGCCACGCGCGACCTCGGCAACACGGTGCTGATCGACGGCCTGCCGCTCGAGTACCGGATCACGCACCTGTTTCGCTCCGACAGCGCGTCGCGGCTGTTCGAGGCCGGGCCGATCGGGCTTTTCAGCCTGGGCGACGACACGCGGCCGCAGGGCGTGGTGCCGGTCGGGCTGATGGCGCCGTCGATTGCCGCGCGCATCGAGCACCAGGCGCCGGAGAGCTTCGAGCTGTCGGCGCTGATCTACCACTTCGACAACCTTGGAGTGACGGGCTGATGGCGACCTGGAACGACCCGGACGCCTGGCGGTACGGCGAGGCGACGCGCGCGGAGATCGCGCGACTGATGCAGTTGTACGGGGGCGGCATTGGCGCTGCTACCGGCGTGGACACGTCGGATCCCGGAATGGCGTTCGCGTCGTTCAACACCCCGAGCGGCGCGCTGCGGCTGCAAGAGCAGCGGGAAGCCGTGCCCGGCGGCGGGCGCGGCGACCTGTACGGCTACGGCGGCTCGCTGTCGGGCCTGCGCACGTACAACCCCGAACTGGGCAAGTCGGGTTCGTACTGGGGCGACTTCGGCGCTGACGGCTCGCTGCAGGGCGTGCGATGGGTCGATGAGCGCAGCGGCGGCTGGCTCGGCGACAACATGAGCACTTGGGGGCCGGCCGCGGTGCTGGGCGCTGCGGCATGGGGTGGCGGCCTGTTCGGCAGCGGCGCCCCGGCGACGACGGGCGCCGAGCTGACGGCGACCGAGGCTGCGGCGACGGCCGGGGCCGGAGGTGCGGGCGCAGCCGGCGGCGCAGGCGCTGCGGCCAGCGGCCTGTCGTCATGGCTCACGCCCGGCAACGTGGCCGCAGCCGGAACGCTTGCCGGCATGATCGGCGGCGGCGTCGGCCCGAGCGTGTCGTCGCCGCCCGACGACAGCGCGCAGCGCGAAGCGGCCTATCAGGCCAACATCAAGCGCATCAATGACCTGTTCGCCGGCCGCGACTCGCTCTACCAGTCGATCTACGACGACAACTACGGGCTGCAGTCGAGCCGCCTCGGTGAGAACCGCGAGGACACGCTGCGGCAGTTGCGATTCGGCGCCGCACGGGCGGGGCTCACCGGCGGCTCGGCCGATGCCGACACGAAGGTGCGCGAGCAACGCGCGTTCGGACGGTCGCTGATGGATGCGAGCGACTCCGCGCAGGGTGCGGCCGACACGGCGCGCGCGAACGACGAGCGCACGCGGCTGAACCTGATCGCGCAGATGCGCACCGGCCTGTCGGCTGACGACGCATCGCAGTCGGCGCTCGCGTCGATGCAGGACAACGTGACCAGCGCGCGCAACGATCAGCGCTTCTCGGCGATCGACAGCTACGCCTCGGCGCTCGCCCCGACGCTGCACCAGTACCAGCAGCGCCAGGGCCGCGATCAGGCGCGCAGCCAATACCAATCGCCCTACAGGCAGGCCGGCAGCTACAGCGGCACGATTTCGAGGTAACGCATGGACTGGTCCACCGCATTCCAGATGCTCGCCGCACTCGGCGGCGCCCGCATGCAGCAGCGCGCGATCAGCCAGGCGCAGGACAGGCAATCGGCAGCGATTCAAGCGGCGCAGGCCGAACAGGACGCGCTCGCGCAGCAGCGCAATCAGGCGATCCTGCAAAGCGCAGAGCAGTTCGCGCCCCCGCAGGCGATGCAGCAGTACGAGCAGGGGATCGCGCAGCAGGCGCCGCGGCTCGAAGGCGTCGCGCAACAGGCCGCACAGGCGCAGGTCGCACGACCCGCTGGCGCCTCCGGGGCGTTCGATACGCACATGCAGGAGCGCAGCGCGGCCGAGCTGCAGCGCGCGCTGGCCGAGGCCGGCATGCGGGCCCGGGCCAGCGGTGCCGGGCGGCTCGGGTTCGAGCAGCAGCTGCAGCAGGCCAACGATGCGAGCGGGCTCAATGACATGGCCGCGCAGATGAGCAGCGCCGCGCGCCGCGGCAATCGGCAGATCACGAACGCCGGGCGCGTGAACGCCGGCAACATGGTCGCCGGCCAACTGCTGCAGGCCGGCGCACCGCTGGTCGGCCGTTTCGTCGGGGGGCGATGATGCGCACTCGGTACTCCATGCCCGGCGTGCAAGCGCTGGCCTCGGCGCTCGGCGGCACGACGCGCGAGGACGCCTACGATCGCGAAATGCAGCGCCAGATGGATCTGGACCAGTCGCGCTCGACCATCGACGCGAACATGGCCAAGGCGGCGCTTGCGAACCAGCAGGCCAGGCAGGTCGATGGCCAGACGGCGGCGCACGCCTCGCGCGGCTCCGACGACACGCTGATCCGGGCGCTGATGCTGCGCGACCCGACGATCGCACCGGACGCTGCACGCGCGCACGTGCGCCGGGCCAGCGGCGGGCCGTTCGCGCCGCCGCAGTTCGCAAGCCCCGAGCAGCAGAAGCTCGCCGGCGAGACGCTCGGCGGGTTGTTCGCCTCGTCGCTCGCGGACGCGCCCACGGACGGCGGCAAGATGGCCGACGTCATCTTCAACGCCGGATCCAGCGCACAGCGCCTACGGGCGCCGGAGATTGCCGCCGACGACCCGGTGACGGCTGCGTTCATGCTCAACGCCGGTACCGGCAAGGATGCGCCGACGCTGTACGGCGCGTTGCCGCAGGGCCTGGGCACGTTCGGCACGCTAACGGGCCAGATGAACATCAACGAGCCGCTGCAGGCGTCCGTCATC
>ENA-UOUJ01000232-UOUJ01000232.1-activated-sludge-metagenome-genome-assembly--contig:-NODE-232-length-44800-cov-16.910560_pt1 | contig 44800 bp, 39 predicted proteins | sample MGYA00249839_ERZ747224 | MGnify/ENA primary metagenome ERZ747224 (study PRJEB28782, sample SAMN03220277) | activated sludge metagenome | biome: wastewater; feature: sewage sludge; material... | reverse complement strand
GTCTCCGCCGCCCACACGAAGCAAAGCGGTGCGACAATTTTAAATGCACCCGCCTTGAAAGCGGGTAAAAGATAGGATACTTATCGTTTATCAGGGTGTACTTTCATTTTCCTGAGCACATTGTTGATATCTATAGTTATGGTATAGATCAGCTCAAATTGATCTGTTATTGTTTTAAAGCCTGATAATGTTTTCCTTACATTGCTGTTTCCTGCTCCTTCGGTTAACTCCGAAATTCTTTGTGCTAAAAGCCCCTGTATAATATCGCGGATCCGCGAAAACCCCTTTCCGGTGGCATCCGCTATCCCGCTTCCATTGTGCTGAGACAGGGCAATACCCAACTGCATTTGTAATGCTATGCTGTTGGCTACAGGTTTAAAGGCATCCGAATGGTACCGCAGCGCCAGGGAGCGGGAATAGGTTCCCAGGGTAGCAATATGTGAGCTAAGCATATGATTACTAACCACCAGGTGGTGAAGCAATTCGGGCTGACTGATTTTATTCCTGGGCTCCGACAACAAGCGCTGAAAGGCATCCGAAAGATTGGCCAAAGCAACATACGTGTCTTTTCTTGCCATTTTGTATACTACAATCTCCGGCGCTACATCGTAAAACGCCTGCGCTACTGCACTAAAATACTGCAGGTTGGCTTCCATGAGCTTATGAATATATTCGTGTACCTGTTCCTGCTCCCATTTTGGCAAAAAGAAAAAGGCGGCGGTAAAGGAAATAACAGATCCTATAGCGGTGTCTATTACACGGTCCGTGGCGAGGCTTTTAAAATCGGCAGGATGCATGAAATGGAAAGAAAATAACACATATATCGTAATAGCTGCCACGCTAATGGAATACTGGATCTGTAAAAAACTATACCCGATAACCATGGAAAGCACCATAAAACCAAATAATATGGTGTTATTGTGTACGAAATACAATAATATAAAGCCAAGTGCTGCGCCTGCTACGGTTCCGGACAGGCGTTCGATATTTCTTTTTTTGCTTATGCTGTATGCGGGCTTCAAAATGGTAACGATAGTTAAAAGTATCCAGTAGCTGTGTCCAAAGGGGAGGAACTGCCCGATCGTATAACCTGCCAGCATACAAATGCTTATCCGCAGTGAATGGCGGAATATATTAGACTGGAGTGAAAAGTTTTCAGCAAGTAATTTTACATCAAAGTCCTGCCGGGAAACAAATTGCTTCACATCTATTTCCTGCTTTACAGCATTGCCTGCCTCGCTGCTGTAAGCCGTGTAGGTATGCAGCCGCTTAATGCGTTCGCTAATGTCTTTAATTGAATTAAGGATGTGCCTCAGGCTAATAAAGCCCTCAAGCGTATCCGGGTTCAAATGGCTGTTCCTGTAGGCAACAAACTCCTGCTCTGTTTCATTAATGAACGCATCTAACCTTTCCTCATTCCGCGAGGGGAAACCGCTTTGTATAACCAGTCCTATTTTTTCCAGTTCGTTGGCTACTTCCAGAATAAGTTGCCGGAAAGGCTCCATGATCTTTCCGTCTTTAAAATAATGATGGAGGGCCTTATAATTTTGTTGTGATGTCATTACCTGCTCAAACAGGTCAACCGAATCAATGAACATCATCATTAAGGTTCGTCCTCTGGCTGTAGACTCCCGCGTAAACCCCCTTGCTTTGAACAATAATTCCCGCAATTGCTCCTGCTGGTTGTGTATGCTTATTTGCAGGGGAAGCAATTCTTTGTATACATCATCATCGTTCGCATCGGCTTTATATAATTTTGATTTTGTTTTAAGATAAGAGGCGGTAAGAAAAATGCATTCCCCGAGCGCCTGCTGAATAAGCCGGTAGGGCCGCAACGAATACAATAAAAGGCTCAGGAGCATATACCATACCCCTCCCCCCAAAATAAAAAGTGCATCGCTGATCACCCGCTCCTGTATATGATGCACGTCAATGTTAAGCACCATTACAATAATGGCAATAAGCCCTATAGAATTGGCGCGGTTACCATAGATGCCAATAAAGGAGAGAAAGAAGCTTAAAGCCGTAAGCTCTATAGCCAGCAGCCAGGGGTAATTACGTATATAGCCTATGATGATGGCTATGGTAAAATTCAGGACATTACTTACCAGCATGCCATTCCTTCGGTGATGGATGGGGCCGGGAGAATCGGTAAGGCTAACCATCAGCGCGCCCAAAGGCAGGGCAATGCCAACAGACAACCAGTTGAAATGATATAACACCAGGGCAGGCAATATGGCTCCTACGGTAATGCGAAGCCCTTTGGTAAGGTATTGCCCGGTTATAAATTTCTTAAACTCGTTAACGTAATTAAAATCCGAAATGGTGCGCAGCATTGTGCTGCAAAATTAGTGGTTAATAAAAATACGGAAGCAGCCGAAGCTAATAAGCGGATTATGCCCGGATTAATTGACGGATATTTAAGGATTTTATTTTTGCGGGTTGGTTACTTTGCGGTAGGGCACCTATACGAAGTAAGCGTAAACGCTAATCCAACTTCTGCTATAACATATGCGTCTGTTTGGTTACGGAACCCGCGCTGGCGGCCTTTTGTGCCTATTCTTACGCCATCTCCCGTTTCATAAGAACGGTCCTGCAGTGCATACCAGGGGGTAGATGAGCCATCGGGCAGCGTGCTGGCAAATGCATCGGGAGCATAATAAGCGCTTACATCATCAAGATAGTCGGTAGTGGTAAACCGGTAGGCTACCTCAAAAGAAAAGTTGATATTAGGGTTAATATTGTATTTAATGCCCATACCCAACGGAAGGCAGAAAGCCACAGCGCTGTAAGGCTTACGCCCGGGATATAAGGATGAACCCTGCCCTTCTGTACCCAGCGGCCGGAGAAAATATTTTTTCCCCTGTAAGTACGCGTAGGGATCATAGTTAAATGCGCCAATACCTAAAGTAACATAAGGCGTAAAACCAAATTCCGGCTCTCCCGGTACAAAACGCATAAAATTAAAATCACCCTGCAGGGTGGCTTCCCAAATATTACTGTTAAAGCTGAGGTTCCTTCTTTTTTGAAAATCGTTCTTACTGTAAACGTCTGAATAGCCTAATTGCGCATAATGCACGCCAAGGCGGAGTGCGATATATTCTCCAAACTGTTTACGAAAAAAAACACCGAGCGCCGGCTTGGGGCGGTTAATGGCTGCATTGGTATTAATGTCGCCAAAATAATGTGCTGCGCCTACTGTTATACCAAATTCGCCCTCCTGCACCACGCCATCTACCTGTGCAATGGAAGATGAAATAAAGGCTAAAAACAAAATTGATACGAATATCTTCTTCATTAAAAATGCATTTGTTTTACAAAACCTCTCCAAAAACATGGAAACACCCTAAGCAGGCCCTAACGTGGCATTGTACCGCACAATTACCTGATGCAAAATACAAGATTAGTAGCGAATGTCAATGATATAATAACCGATTTTAATGAAATCTTAATAGATATGTGGTTCATCGGGCCTCAAAGCCAAATAAAATACAAATTTCAAATCCGAAAGATAAAAATCCGAAATTCGAAGGGAAATACCTTAAGATCTATTCATTATGCCCACTATCAAAACCCAGCGCAACAGCACAAAGAAAGAAGTCATTATCGGTAAGGCCGCCAGGCTTTTCAGGGAAAAAAGCTTTTCCGGAACCTCCATGAGAGACCTGGCAGAAGCGGTAGGCGTAGAAGCAGCCAGCCTGTATAACCATATTCAATCCAAGGCGGAGATCCTGCAGGTTATTTGCTTCAGGGTTGCTAATATTTTTATGGAACATCTTGAAAAAATAGAAGTCAGTACGCAACCTGCTATTGATAAGATCAAAGCCATCCTGCGGTTCCATATTCAGCACATGGTTAACAACTATGAAGATGTGCATGTGGCCGACAGGGAGTGGCGGCATCTTTCAGAACCTTATTTGTCTAATTATAAAGTACAACGGAAAAATTACCGCCAGCGGTTAGCCGCCATTATAGAAAACGGGATACGAAAAAAAGAACTTAAAGCCATTGATGCCCCCACTGCAGTGCTGATTATGCTGCATGCCATAAGCGGTATCGAATCCTGGCATCGTTCCAAACAAAAGATCTCGGCCGAACAATTGGAAAAGAATATGGTCATTATACTGGTTGAAGGACTGGAAATATAAGGTTGCGGCCCTGCTGCGGGGTATGGATATGCCTTTTGGCCGGAAGACGAGGAAGTGAGGCAGGGTTATATTTTAACCTGCCGCCGGCACTCCAAAACAAATACGATAATAATTGATTTTGATATTGGCTGATGTTGTAACTTCGGTGGCATATATTAAAGCATCACCTTACTCCCGCTGTACAACCTCTTTCTATGAATTTACGCACTTACCTGTGGCGAAGCACATTTTGATTATTATAACCGTTATACATTCATCAGACAAAAACAAAAAAAATGGCTATCAGAGAATCTGTAAAGATGCTTCCCAGCGAAATTTGGAAGGACCTCCCTGAGCATGAAACCAAAGGCGCTGTATGGTACAAGTATGCCATCTCCAATCATGGCAGGTTAGTTAAGTACAATAAGCGGATATCGGATGGCTTTGTATTGCGGCTGAGCAGGCAGGCCAATTACCCGATATGGCGAAAAAAGCTAAACGGTGAATACTATACCGCTTTGATCCACCGGCTGGTAGCAAAACATTTTTTGCCCAAGCCCAAAGCGAAGCAGAATTTTATTATTCATCTTGATCACAATTATGAGAATAATAAATACAGCAACCTTAAATGGGCAACCCAGGATGAGGTATCGGCGCACAACAAAAAGAACCCAAGGGTAAAAGCTGCTTTAAAAAGGCGGAAAGAGAATCCCACCAAAAAAGGACCGAAGCTTGACATCAGGAAAGTAAAAGGAATAAAGAAGCTGCTGAAAGAAAAAAAGACGCTCCGGGAAATCGCGGATAAATACGGGGTATCTGATATGCAGGTACACCGTATTAAAACCAAAGAGAACTGGGCGCATGTAAAAATATAAATTCACTTTACCGTTCCCTTGCCCAGGATTACACTAAATGGAGTGCCCTCTTTGTAAACAGCAGGAACGTTATTGGCCTGCCCTTTCAGCCGGAATCGTTCGGATTGCAGCCTGATGCTGCTTCCATCGGTAGCCTGCACCCGTTGAATAACAAAGCCGATAAGCGCTTTTCTTCTGCCCTGGGCCGGTGTTACGTCCACAATTTTGCCGTAAACAGGCGCTCCTTTTTTTATAATTACCCTGCCTCCTGCCTCCACATCTTCGTTGCAGTGAAGGCGAACGATAGCGCCGTCTTTATGTTTTTCTTCCGAGCTCAGATCCTGGTCTAAAATTACGCTTATCTTTTTTCCGGCAGGAACGCTTATCGGCCGGGTTAAAGCATTGGCTGGAGTGGGTGGCAGAGACTCCTCTGTAACTTCCTCTTCCGGAGCAGCCTCGTTTTTATCCGGAGTTTGACTTTCTTTATCCTTTACTTTTTCAACCGGCAGCGGTTTTGTTTTTTTCTTGCCGGAGTCTTCCTTTGCCCGCACGGGTTCCGGCGCCGACATGTAAGGCAGGCTGTTTTTTGCTAACTGCTCTTCAATAATACCCGTGTTTTTGGGTATTTGCGCCGGTGCTTCGTTTAACGGAAGGGCTACATGATATTCCTTGCTGACGACACTGCCGGCGCTTTGTCCTATGCGCTTTTCCTTATCCCTGTTGCTGTAATAATTGGCGGTAAGCAATGCTGCACACAGTATAACGACCCCAATAAGCAATACGATGGATTTATTTGTATTCCACCGGTTGAGATACGCAGCTATGTTCTCGAACTTAAATGCCCTGATGGGTGGAAGCTTTACTGCTCCCGGCGTTGCTGACAATGCCCGAATGGCGGCCGGCAGTGATAACCAGCGTTGACTTATACTGAGCGGCATGCCCTTATAGTTGGTTGCCGGCTGTGGTTTTTCCTGCACATCCCGCTTCAGCATTTCCGCCAGTTCCGCTTCATTGAGTAAAGCAGATGGAATACTTTTAAGAAGCGCTGCTTTGAAAGCGCTCACCGAGGGAAAACGCTTTGCTGATTTTTTTTCCAAAGCCTTAAATATTACCTGCTGTAGTGCGGGGGTGGTTTTGCTGATAAGTTCAGGATCAGGCGGAGGCTTTTCTTCCAGCTTTGCTTTCATCAGATGGTAATCCGTATCGCCGTTGAACGGGGGATGCCCGCAGAGCAATTCATATAAAATATTTCCCGTTGCATAGATGTCCGATAGCTCATCGCCCTCCTTTCCCTGTATTTGTTCGGGCGCCATATATTCCAGGGTGCCCACCGATTTCCCCTGCTGGGTTAGCCGCTGCGAATTGCGTATGCGGGCTATGCCAAAATCCATGATCTTCACTTCTCCTTCTTCCGAAATTATTATGTTGGCAGGTTTGAGATCGCGGTGTATAATACCTTTGCGATGCGCATGTTCTAACCCGTTAAGTAACTGGCTTACCATACTGCATGCCATAAGGGAGCTCATAGCGCCTTTTTTGTGCAGCCATTCTTCCAGTGTATTGCCTTTCACATATTCCATCACCATCCAGTAGGTATCCCCGCGGGGAATAAAAGCATAGAGGTGCGTTATATTGGGGTGGTTTAATTTAGCCAGCGCCAGCGCCTCCTGCTGAAAGCGGGCCTGCATCTGTTCGGTAGACGTGTTTACCGGCTTATTCAATATCTTAATGGCTGCATAACGTTCCAGCATCACATCTTTTGCAAGGTATACGGTACCCATACCGCCTTCTCCTATTTTATCCAATATTTCATACGCTTCATTACTGGGCTGCTTCATAACATAATATTTTGTTCTTTGGTGACTCCATTGCTGATCACTTCCTGCCCGGCGTTTATTTCGATCAGCAATGCTGAAAAATTATCGCGTGCAACACGCTCAAAACAAAGGGCTTTAATACATTCCATGGCAAACTCCGGCCGGCGCATGGAAAAGAGCAATGCCAGCTCGGCATCGGATAACATATCATAAATACCATCGGAACATAAAAAATAATAGTCACCCGGATGCACAGGCAGCGGCCCGCCTATCTGCGGGCTAACCTGGTCTGCCGTACCCAGCGCCTGCATCAGCACATGTTTCATATCATGATTGCGGGCTTCTTCCGGTTTTACTTTCCCTTCCCTTATCATCTGGGTTACCAGGGTTTGATCTGTAGTGCATTGCACCAGTTCATTGTTTGAAAAAAAGTACAGGCGGCTGTCTCCCACATGGGCAAAGCTGAGGGTATTACCGCTGATGAAGACCGCTGTTGAGGTAGTGCCCATACCGCTGCAGGCCGGATCGTTAGCGGAAGTGGTGCGAATGTTGTGATGCATTACCTGCACCAGTGCCTTTAGCATTTTTTTAGCCTCATGCCGGTTGTATTCCCGCTCCATGTATGCTCTTGCCGATTCACAGGCTATCCTGCTGGCCACTTCTCCCGCATTATGTCCGCCCATACCATCGGCCACCATAGCAAACCAGGCATCCTGGTTTTGGCCAGGGCAGAAATAAAGAATACGGTCTTCATTGGAACTACGGGCCGGGCCGGTTTCCGATAAGCAATAAATATTACATGAAATTGCTGTTGTACTATTTACGAAAGCACGGTCTGTTTTTTTTTGCCAGGGAAATCGCATAAAAATATTTTACCATGAACGTGTCATAACGGCTGCCTGCCGCGGCTCCCCGTACGGGGGAGCCGGCGGTTTGAGGCAGTGCCCGTCAAAAAAAGCAGGTGATCATATACCGAAGGGCATCCTGTTATCGAATCACTTCCTGCCTGCCCATCAGTTCAATGGCATATTTAATGGGTATAGAATAAGACATGGTTGAGTTACCCGCAGAATAAATGCCTATTACACGTCCCTGCTCATCAAACATTGGTCCGCCACTGTTACCGGGGCCGGTGGAATTAATGGTAAGCTGGTAATAATCGCCCATAACGCTCAGGTATTCATCTATTTTATTACCGCTGCTGCTACCCTTTACCAAGCGCCCGATATTACCGGTGCTTACCGTTGGCACCGGTACTTTTACAATATTGGGGTTACGGTTAAAAGCATCCTGCGAGCGGTTGGCAACAAACTGGTCGGGCGACATACCGGGATATCCCATCACCACTACAGGGCTGCCAGGTTCTATTTCATTATAATTGTCGAACATTTCTACCTGCGTAAGTGTTTCAGGTAGTTCAATTTTTATCATCGCCACATCATGAACGTTGGAAATACGCACAACTTTTGCCGGGGTGCGTAATGAATTGTTGGCAAAAGTAACATCCAGGTAGGCAGAGCGGCCGTCAATCATTTTAACGCCTGCCTGGATCAGTTGCCGGTTATAGTTCATGGCTTCCGCAGGCACCCAATTACTTACCTGTTCCTGGCTAATGCTCACTTTTTCATTAACAGCAAGCTCTCCCTTCTCATTCATTCCAATGAGCAGTCCGGGGAAAGCATCGGGAGAAAACTGGTAGGAGGTGAGCCAGGGTGTTGCTACATGGCGGTTGGTCATAATAAAGCCGCGTTCATCTACTACAAAGCCGGTTCCTGTGCCAAAACCTCCTATGGGCCGCAGGTCTGCACCCTGTGGTGATGCACTTTGTGTAGAGAGCCAGGGCTCTGTGGCACCCGTATTATTGGTAACATAAGCTGCCATGTACATGGTGCCCTGCTGCGTTTTCTGTGGCAGGTACACATGGTAGAGCTGCTCCCCGGTATTGGTTAATTCCAGTTTCCAGCCCAGTTCTATGGATACCACTTTAGTTTCATTGGCTTTATTGATCTGGGCGGCAGAAAGCGATCGTGCACTTCCTGAAGAATCTGTATTTGCGCCAGCGATATGGATTACCTGGGATGCGGAACGATTGGAGTATACCAGCCAGCCAGCCGTTCCCATAAGGATCAGCAACGCTGCAATGGCAACAAGAACACCCTTGCGACTCTTCTTCTCGGATTGCGCTATCATGTGCAGCATCGTTTGCTTGCCAATGGTTTCCTTAGGCAATGCGGTGTTAGCAGCCGCAGGAGCAGCCTGATGCAGCTTCGTTTCCTTAGATGAACCATCCACCGCGTCTACCACACGGGTTTTTTTGATATGGGAAACGGGTTTAGGATCCAAATTGAATGCTAAAAGGGGACCTTCTTTGCCCAGCCGGATCGTATCACCGGCTATGAGCGCAGTTGTTCCTGTAATAACCTGCCCGTTTACATAAGTGCCGTTCTTACTTTGCAGATCGGTTATTTCATAGGTATCCGGAACCTGCGGGTTTACCCGGATATGACAATGCTGCCGGCTGATGATATCATTTGCCGGATCGAAGGCGATAAGATTGGCATCGCCCCTGCCGATAGTGATGTTCAGGGTGGGCGTTACTGTAAACTTTTCAGTTTGTCCTTTGTTTTGCCCATCCATATACCGGATGAGAACAGTTGTGGGATTTTGAGTGCTCATACATTTTTTTTGACGGTTGTAAGAAATGATTCAGTGCGTTATTGCAGGCAGGCCGGGGTGAAAGTCATAAGCTGCGTCTTTTCATTCTACCGGAATGCAGGCGCTTTAGCTTATATCGCAGTACAACTCAAAAAGTAATCAGGAAAAAGAATCTTTTTTTTAAGGTTGAAGCAGAAATGGCTGCAACTTTTATAGGAAAGCATTATTTCGCGTTTACCTGGCCTCCGGTAGGCGGGCGGGAAATTATTGGTCTATGGGTAGGAATATATAAATGTGAGAGATACGGGGGAACTCCTGTATTTATTCGGCTGCCGCAAAGCTTTTATTATTAATGAACGTGGAATCGGTAAGTGTTCGTAAAAAAGCCAGCAGGTCCAGCTTTTCGTAATCGCTGATCGCTATCTTATCTTTTACCAGCGGGTCGGTGGTAGGGCTGCTCACCACGCCAAAGCGGTAATGATCTATAACGGCTCCTATGGAATAAAAGCGTCCATCGTGCCCGTAAGGAAAAGTGGCATATACATTCCTGAGGCTGGGCACTTTAAACTTGAGCGAATCGGCAGGGTTGCCGGTAACATGCATGCGGCCAACGTCTTTTAATATATCGTTTACCGGCAGGCCTGTATTCCTGAACGAATGATCGGTAAATAAGGGTTCTGTATGACAGGCAGCACATTTTGCCTGAAAAACCTGGTAGCCTGCCGCTTCGGCTTCCGTAAAAGAAGCTGTGCCCCTTTTTACTTTATCGTATTTGGAATCGGCCGAAACTAACATAGCAACGAACTGTGTTAACGCTTTAAGCATTCTTTGCGAATTGATCTCTTCATCGCCAAAAACCGTTTTGAACATCTGCCGGTAAGCGGCGTCATCCTTTAGTTTGGCAATGACGTTATCTATGGTTTCTGCCATTTCATTTTCGGCAACAATAGGCGCCAGCGGCTGCACTTCAATATGATTGATGCCCCCGTCCCAGTGCATTTCCTTCATCCAGGCCACATTAAATAAGCCCGGGGCGTTGCGGGTGGTAAACTGGTTGTTGAAACCATGACTAAATGGATGATCAAAAGTGGCAAACGCGGCGAACTGCTGGTGGCAGGAAGCACAGGGGAAATTGCCATCCTGCGAAAGACGGCCATCGTAAAACAGCTTCTTTCCCAATTCAAAGCCCTGCTGGCTGAGCGTATTATTTTCAAACTTATATACCGGGTCGGGAAATCCCGGTGGTATTATGAATTGCAACGGTACTAACGGAGCCGCAACACTACCCTGTTTTTTACAGGCTTCCAGGAATAATAAGCAGCCAAGCAGCAACCCTATAAGCGATATGACGGCGCGATGCATCATTCTTCTGTTATTGATGCTATGCTGAACATGGTGGCATAATTGTCTGCATATAAGCCGGCTAATGAACCGGGGCTATGCACGAATGCGTTATCGGCTATGGATAAAGCATGCACGGCATTGAACCATTTGCTTATATCGGCCTTAATAACAACAGTGGTTGTGCGGCTATCCTTTAACGTTATTTGCCGGCCTTCCGGAGCGGGGAGCACAATGGAGCGTATGGCTTTGTGCTCTCCGCTGAAGCCCCCAATATGATAGGTAAAATTGCCGTCCGGAACGGTAGAAAAAGAAGAAGCCCCTTCAAGCTTGGCCATAATGTAGCCGCTGTTCCAGGTCCAGAACATGCCTTTGGCCGGGTCAAGATCGCCGCTCTGGGCGCCGCTTACATTATCAATGCTGTCTACTCCTAACTGAAAAGAAAGACCATTAAAGGTGTTTTGATCAGTGGAAACGGTGAAGGAAAGGGTATTGCCAATGGCTGCATCTGCAAGCCGGTATTTAACTTCATTGGTCACGGGTAAAACGGTATGGTTATTTTGCAGCGACAAGGCGCTTATATAAAACCGGAAGGCGGTAACCGTATAATCTTCTCCGAAAGCGTTGGTATAGGGTTGATTGAAGATCAAAGGCTGCCCCTGCACAACAGGCTGGAATACGATGTGTACGGTATAGGATTTACCTGTACTGTCATCATCTTTTAATTCTTTCTGGCAACTGCACAGCAGGAATAAAAACACAACTGCAATATAACCGGCGCCTGCTTTCATAATGGTATCTTAAAGATAAGGCTAAAAAAGGGAGAAAGGAAATAGCTGCATCCCTTATGTCCAATGACCGCCTTTTCATTTAACCGGTGTCTTCAAAAAGCTAAGTATATGTATTGATAATTCTGCCCGGCAGTTGCGTTAGTACCGCTCATGTAGACTGTTCCGAATTGCTTCAATAAAGCTTTTCTCTATCCCGAAGGGATACAAGGTTTATGTTACCACAATCATTATCTCACTCCTCCGGTCTCACCTTACGCCTTCCTTCCTTTATCTGCCCCTTTATTTTCTTTTCCTCCATCCGCTTTTGCTTAGCGGCTTTGGTAGGTTTGCTGGCTATTCTTTTTCGGGGCTTTATTAAGGATTGATTAATGAGGTCGTTCATCTTTTTTACCACCAATTGCTTATTGTCTAATTGGGTACGCGCCGCCTGTGACTTCACCAGCAATAACCCATCAGCGTTGATCTTATTGCGGAGCTTTTGCTTTACCAATTGTTTTTGCTCCTCATCCAGCAGGGCCGACCGGTCAATATCAAAATAGCCTTCCACCATGGTCTCCACCTTGTTAACATTTTGACCGCCTTTACCGCCGCTCCTGGCAGTTTTAAATATAATTTCCTTCCGTATGTCTACTTTGCTCATACTACTGTAATTATATTATGTCATATCTCATTGTTGGAAGTGAAAGGTGAAACGTGAGCACAATTTCACGTCTAACCTCTGTCATCTTACGATTAACATACCCCTACGTTATGTGTATCTTTCCGGTTGCTTATTATTGTTTCAATACGGATGGGATTGTGCAGGAAAATTAGTTTTTTTCCGCCAATTTATTTTCACATTAACTTGCAGTGCAGTAAAAGCGGGCATTTATGCGGGCAGTAATACAACGTGTTTCGGAAGCTTCCGTTACGGTAGAAGGTAAAATAAGCGGCATTATTAAAAACGGGTTGCTGGTATTACTGGGCATAACGGATACCGACAGCGCCGGAGATATAGAATGGGTAAGCGCCAAAATGGTGCATATGCGTATTTTTAATGATGCACAGGGTGTGATGAATGTAAGTATCAAAGAAACGGGGGGCGATATTTTATTAGTGAGCCAGTTTACTTTACACGCATCCACCAAAAAGGGTAACCGGCCTTCGTACAGCAGGGCCGGCAAAAGTGATATGGCTATTCCCCTGTATGAAAAAATGATCGTTCAATTAGAAAATGATCTCGGGAAAAAAATACAAACCGGTATTTTTGGTGCCGATATGAAAGTGGCGTTGATCAATGACGGGCCAGTAACGATTGTGATAGATTCTAAAAACAGAGAATGAGCTTATCTGTGATTTTTGGCAAAGGCTTTGCAACTTGAGGCGTATCATTGCGTTAGTAACCAGGCAGTTTACGCTTTTATCGTATAAATCCGCATTATAAATGATATTACAAACCGCAGAAGATATTCAACGGTTAAATGAAAGAATACAGGAAGCCGGCTCCTTTGTTGACCGTTTGGAAAGCGAGATAGCCACCATAATCGTTGGTCAGCAGTATATGATTAACCGCCTGCTGATTGGTTTGCTCAGCAACGGGCATGTGCTGCTGGAAGGTGTGCCCGGGCTGGCTAAAACACTTTCTATTAAATCGCTGGCGCAATCTGTTAACGCCAAATTCAGCCGCATACAGTTTACGCCCGACCTGCTGCCGGCAGATGTGATTGGAACAATGATCTATCACCAGCAAAAGCATGAATTTGTGGTGCGCAGGGGGCCCATCTTCGCCAATTTCATTTTGGCCGATGAAATTAACCGCGCCCCCGCTAAAGTGCAGAGCGCCCTGTTAGAAGCCATGCAGGAAAGGCAGGTAACCATTGGCGAAACCACATATAAGCTGGATGAGCCATTTTTGGTGCTGGCTACACAAAATCCTATTGACCAGGAAGGCACTTACCCGTTGCCCGAGGCGCAGGTTGACCGCTTTATGCTGAAAGTGCTGATTGATTATCCCAGCCGGGAAGAAGAGCTGCTTATTGTTCGCCAGAATTTGAACCGGGTTAAAATTCCTCCTATAAAACAGGTAGTGAGCACATTAGAAGTATTGCAGGCGAGAGACCTGGTAAGGGAGGTATATATGGATGAAAAGATAGAGAACTATATATTAGATATTGTTTTTGCAACCCGTAATCCATCACAATACCGGTTAGATAAACTCAAACCGCTCATCGCTTACGGGGGATCGCCCCGGGCTTCCATTAACCTGGCCCTGGCGGCTAAGGCACATGCGTTTTTGAACAAGCGGGGTTATGTTATACCTGAAGATGTAAGGAGCATTGCCAAAGATGTGATCCGTCATCGTATAGGATTAACCTATGAAGCGGAAGCGGAAAGTATTAATGCCGAAATTGTGGTAGAAGAAATATTAAGAGCGGTGAATGTGCCGTGAGAATTTGAAAATGAGGGAATTTGAAAATGGGAGAAGCGAAACCCATGAGGTTTACGGGCTGGCAATTGCAGGGTAGGGAAACCTCATCGGTTTAGAGCAAGGGAGATGTGATGAAAGCGGTCGGTACCCGACAAAGGAGGGACAGACCGCTGATGAAATACAAAGTATCAAAAACCAAATTACAAGAACCAAATAAGATACAAATTTCAAATTCGAAGAAGAGAGAAAAGTGAGAAATGAAACAAGAGTACGTAGCTTATCATTAGCAATTACTCAACTGAAAGCTGACGGCTCATTGCTGACAGCTAATAGCAATATGAAAGCAAAAAAACGCGTTAGCGCTAAAAGTGCTGATAACACTTTAAGCGTAGCCGACATATTAAAAAAGGTAAAAGAGCTGGAGATCAGGAGCAAAAAGCTCACTACCAATTTCTTTACCGGTGAATACCACACGGCGTTCAAAGGCCGGGGCATGGTGTTTAAGGAAGTGAGGGAATACGCGGCAGGAGATGATGTGCGGTTTATAGACTGGAATGTATCTGCCCGTATGGGCGCCCCGTTCAGCAAGCTGTTTGAAGAGGAAAGAGAGCTTACCATGATGCTGCTGGTAGACATTAGCGCCAGCTCCCTGTTTGGAACCGTGCAGCAGCGCAAAAAAGACCTGATCACCGAGGTGTGCGCCGTGCTGGCTTTTTCTGCCGTAAATAATAATGATAAGGTAGGTGTTATTTTTTTTAGCGATAAAATTGAATTTTACATTCCGCCTAAAAAGGGTAAGGAGCATGCGTTGTATGTGGTGAGGGAATTATTAACCGTACAGCCTAAAAGCAAAGGAACCAACCTGAATGAAGCGGTACGGTTCTTTAATACCGCCGTTAAGCAAAAAAGCATTGCCTTTATTTTAAGCGATTTCATGGTAGAACAGTACGATGATCCCCTGAGGGTTGCCGGCAACCGCCACGATGTTATTGGTATTAAAGTGTACGATAAAATGGATATGGACTTGCCTGAAATAGGTATGACGCAGGTGCAGGACGCAGAAACGGGCCGCACGCAATGGATTGATACCAACGACAAAATGGTACAGTATAATTATCACGAACAGTTTATGCGGAATGAAGAAGCCTGCAGGCTTTCTTTTCTAAAATCGGGCGCCGACCTGCTTTACCTGCGAACGGATGAAGATTACGTAAAAGTGTTACAGCGGTTTTTTTCAAAGAGAAAAAAAGCAGCAAAATAAATTACTCCCTGGTAGCCTGCGATGAAGAAATGTAAATATATAAAAGGGCGCATTCGTTTAATAGGCCCCGTTGGGTGCATTTTTAATTCCGGATCGCCAGGGCGGTTACCGGTATACTTGTTTACGCTGCTGGCTCATTGCCTCTTTTTTACCGCTGTGGCTTCTGCCCAGTCTTCTTCTGCAACCATAAAAGCTTCCGTGAACCGCGATCATGTGCTGATCGGTGAGCCCGTTGAATTGCATATTGAGGTAAAAACCAGCCCCGGCCGCCCCGTAACAAAATGGTTTAACCTGCCCGACAGCTTTAATCATCTTGAAGTGCTGAGCAGGTCGCCAATGGATTCTGCAATGGAAGCCTCCGTTACCACCTATCGCCAGTCTTTTACCATTACGGGTTTTGATTCGGGCATTTGGGTGATACCCGCTGTAAAGGTTACCATCAATAAACAAACAATACGTGCAGATTCCCTGCCTGTAACGATTGTTCCCGTTCAATTAAAAGACAGCACCTACCATGATATCAGGGAGATCATTGATGTGCCGGATGAAAAAACGCCCTGGTGGTATTGGGTGGCGGGCATATTATCATTAGCCGTGCTGGGCATTTTAGTATGGCTATGGCTGAAATCAAGAACGGCTAAGCCAATAGCTTCCGGTGTGCATAGCAGCACCCTTTCACCGTTGGAAGAAGCAATAAACAGCCTCCGTGCGCTGGAGGCTGAACAGTTGACAAATAATGAGGAATGGAAAAAGCATTACAGTATATTAACAGGCATATTTAAAGTATATATAGAAAGAAGATTCAGCATCCCGGCTTTACAAAAAACAACAGATGAATTGTTGTTGTTGCTTAATGGTATGCTGGATAAGCAAATGGTGAGTAAAACCGCTGAAGCATTGCGCATATCCGATGCCGTTAAGTTTGCCAGGTATCAGCCCGGGAAAGAGCTGGCTTCCGCTTCGTTGCATACTATCGAAAAAGTGATACGGGCGCTGGATCATTTAAAACAATAAAAGTGCTCAGAGATTATTTTGAACATATTGAATTTGCGAATCCCGGGGTATTGTTCCTGTTGCTGATCATTCCGGTATTGGCCGGATGGTATATCAGTTATGCCAGCAGGATGCGTGGCACCATGATGGTTTCTTCGCTTAAAAGTTTCCGGAATACACATTCGCTCAAAAACAAGCTCAGGTATATTCCTTTTGTAATGCGGCTGCTGGCCCTAACCTGCATTATATTGGCGCTTGCAAGGCCGCAAACCCATAATGATGAAAAGCATGTGGAGGGCGAAGGAATAGATATTGTATTGTGCTTAGACGTGAGCGGCAGCATGCTGGCCCAGGATTTTCATCCCAACCGGCTGGAAGCAGCCAAAAAAGTAGCCGGAGATTTTGTGCGCAACCGGCCGGCAGACAGGATAGGGTTGGTGGTATTTGCAGGGGAGAGCTTTACGCAATGCCCGGTTACGGGTGATCACGCCGTATTGGAATCGCAGATATACCAGGTAGATGGAGGATTTTTAGTGGATGGAACAGCAATAGGCTCAGGGTTAGCCACGAGTGTTGACCGCTTACGCAGCAGTGAAGCCAAAAGCAAAGTGGTAATATTGCTTACCGACGGTGAAAACAACGGTGGGTTGATTGACCCCAGGACGGCCAAGGAAATAGCCAAATCCCTGGGAATAAAGGTATATACCATTGGCATAGGCTCGGATGGTTATGCCAGCACCCCGGTGCAGGGCCCCGGCGGACAAATCATTATGCAGCAGGAAAAGGTAAATATTGATGAGCCCCTGCTGGAAGAAATTGCAGCGGAAACAGGCGGTAAATATTTCCGTGCTAAGGCTAACCAGGGGCTTGAGGCCATTTACCAGGAAATAGATCAGCTTGAAAAAACAAAACTTAATATCACTACTACCCGGTTATATACGGAACGGTTTCATCCAATGGCATTGCTGGCGATAGGTTTTATTTTTGTAGAACTGCTCCTTCGGTTAACGGTATTCAGGCAGTTCCCTTAGCGCTTTATCTTTTGCCATACATCCACAACTCCAGCGCTTCTTTATAATTTCTGCCTATGGGTACCTGGTGATTTTTTAAAATAATCTTATTTCTTTCCACGCGAATGATCCTGTTCCTGGCAACGATAAACGATTTATGCACCCGCATAAAAAGCTTTTCCGGAAAAATAGCATGCATGGATTTAATGGATCCCTTAATTACAATTTAGCGTGCTGAAGAAATTATAAGAGATCGTTTCCCAAAAGAAATTCCTTCTCATAGGGCCGAGCACATAGCCGTATAAAAAAATATCAAACAATCCCTGTACCAGCAGGTACCCGGCTATGGAAAGCACTACGAAAAAAAAATATTCCAGGTATTTGCCCGTGAGCAGGTACCGGGGAAGCAGGTAATGCAGGTTAATATATGCGATGGCGATAAGCAACAGCAGCCGCACAGATACGCAGGTAACAAAGGAGGGAAGTCCCGCCTTTACGATCACGTATTTTTTTTTAAATAAAAAAAGCGGTGATCATGATCCAGTATGCGGCATGAACGAGGGCGTACCTTACCGGTACAGAACGCCCGGATAAAGGAAGACGGATGGTTCTATGGAGGTATTAACCATACAGGCAAATAATGTAAACTGAGCTGTACCAAAAAAAGAAATAGACAAACAGCGCAAATAAACGATAAGCGGTATTAAGTTAGGCAATATCCGGCATACAGCTTCACCACTCCCAACCACATGCACCATTTTTGCAGTTTCCTGTAAAGTCAAGCATATACAAAGACATCACAGTTCCCGCTAATACCGGCTCATGTTTTTTTGAAATCGGGTTCGGGTAGTGGCAGGGCCCGCCCGCCCGGATCGGTACGCCTGCCTGAACTGCCGAACGGCAGGCAGGGACGGGGGCAGGCAGTCAAAAGATTGAAGGATTAAAAAAGCACCTTCAAGATAAGAAGTTTTTTGATAATGCCAAATATGCTATAGTACGGAGCAGTAATAAGTAATACGATCAATAACTGTTTTTTGTTTTGTCTCCACACACCGAAATGCTTATTCTTTCAATATTGAAATCCTGTTGAAGGCTATACGCTTTATACTTCTATTTATTACCCGGAAGAAATACCCGCATCTTTAGCCTCTAAATTTGTATGAGCCGAATAATTGTTCTATTTGGCTCATTTTTTAACTATTTCTGAGCCGAATACATGGTATAATCGGCTCATGGCAATATATAACCGGTAACAAAAGGACTGGACAGATCGTCCTCTGCCTTGCCGAATGGGTAAGACCAAAGTGCATTACGAGGCACTTCCGTAGCCTTCGGCTGTTTCCCGCTTCGCGGATCTTCATACACCGAAATACTTACTCTTATAATGTGTCAAAAAAACAAAATTCACCAATACCTCATTCCTGCCGATGCATTTAACCGGAAAGCGTTGAAATATATTCGTCCAAAATATGACTTTTTACAAAAAATTGGCTCCATATAATTTAATATATTTGTCCAAAATAGCATAAAAATGCTAATTTTGGATGGAAATAAATATTCATGAAGATCACCGGGCGTATTGCGGAGCAGAAAATACTGGCGGGCAGGCTGGCAAGCCCTGAACCCGAACTGATCGCCATCTACGGCCGCCGCCGGGTAGGCAAAACATATCTCGTACGTACTTTCTGTAAAGATGAGATGGTATTCGAATTTACCGGCATTCACGGGGCTACAATGAAAACGCAGCTTGAAAATTTCAGCCGGGCCCTCCAACTGGCTGCCAAAAGCGCAGTGGCCCTGGCTATCCCTGCCAACTGGCTACAGGCATTTACGATGCTGGACACCTATCTTGATACACTTCCTTCCGGCAAACCTGCCGTTATTTTCTTTGATGAGTTTCCCTGGACTGACACCCGTAAGTCTGGTTTTCTACAAGCCTTTGACCACTGGTGGAACGCTTCCGCTTCCAAAAAATCCCATTTAAAAGTAATTATCTGCGGATCGGCTGCTTCCTGGATGATAGACAGGATCATTAACAACCGGGGCGGTCTCCATAACCGGGTCACCCAAACGATCCGATTGCTTCCATTTACGCTGGGAGAAACACAGGCATACCTGAAAAGTAAGGGTGTTATACTCGACCAGTACAACCAGCTGCAATTGTATATGGCTATGGGCGGCATACCACACTACCTGCGAAACGTTAACCCCGGAGAAAGCGCTGCCCAGGTAATAGACCGGCTTTGCTTTACCAAAGACGGCCCTTTAAAAATTGAATTCAGCAATCTCTATAAATCGCTGTTTGCCCATTCGGAAAACCATGAACGGGTGATCCGCGCACTGGCTGCCAAAGGGAAAGGCCTCTCGCGTAATGAAATTATCAACGAATGCGGCTTTACTTCCGGAGGCACCACTTCACGGATCCTGCAGGAGCTGGAAGAATCGGGTTTTATTACGCCTTACATTCCTTTTCAAAAGAACACCAATGAAGGTATTTATAAGCTGTCGGACGAATACTCGCTGTTTTACCTCAAGTTCATTGAGCATGCAAAGGACACCGCGGGCGGCGCCTGGCTCCGGCAATACGGAACGCCTGCCTATATTAGCTGGAGCGGCTTTGCTTTTGAATCCATTTGCCAGAAACATGTATTACAGATCAGGCGCAGGCTCGGAATAGAAGGTGTATTGATGAATGCCGCCACCTGGAGACATGCACCCGGAAAAGGGGCTCAAGGGGCACAGATTGACCTGCTGCTGGACCGGCAGGATCGCTGTATCAATATTTGTGAAATGAAATTTTCCGGCAGCGAGTTCGTGATAGATAAAAAATATGCTGCCGAACTGGATACGAAAGTGAATGTTTTCCGCGCTGAAACCGGTACAAAAAAAACGCTGTTCCCTACTATGATCACCACTTATGGTACCCGGAAAAATGAATACTATCTGGGACGCATACAGGCGGAAGTGTTAATGGAAGACTTATTTGCATAGTGTACAGGAAATTTTTCCCTGATGAACCTGGTAAAAAATTTTTTGTTGTTGAAAATATATTTTGTTGCTCACTGGTGTTTGGTCGGCCGGATATGCAGATGATAGTAGAACTGCCCTGGGAAACAGATCAGCTGAAACAATGAACAAGCAAAATTTACGTAGGTTTGCGCTCTAATTATGTCAGCAGTATCACCGGCCAAAAAAATTTTCGACTTCGGCTTGCTCAGGCGGGTATTTAGATATGCAGCGCCCTATAAAAAGCAATTCTTCATTTCTATAACACTGGCTATTGTACTGGCTGTGATGTCGCCCGTACGTCCGTGGCTCATCCAGGTAACGGTAGACAAATACATCAGGGGCGGATTGGTAAATACGGTAATTGTTATTACCATTATACAAATTGGCTTGCTTTTGGCTGAAACCGCTTTACGTTTTTATTTTTCTTTTCTTACTTCATGGCTTGGGCAAACGGTTGTAAAGGATCTTCGCATTACCGTATATAAAAAAGTGATCCATCTTAACCTGTCGCAGTTCGACAGAACACCCATTGGAACACTAACCACGCGTACCATCAATGATATAGAAGCAGTTAACGATATTTTTTCAGAAGGATTGATCTCTATTATTGCCGATCTGCTTTCCATTATTGCCATACTGGCAGTTATGTTTTTTACCGACTGGAAACTCACCCTGGTGTGTATGGCCATACTGCCCGTTTTAATTGTTGTAACCTGGTGGTTTAAAGAAAGCGTGAATGTATCTTTTCAAAAAGTAAGGAACGCGGTTGCCCAGCTCAACGCCTTTGCGCAGGAGCATATCACGGGCATGGCGGTGCTGCAGGCCTTTGCAGCGGAAGACAGGGAGTTTGCCAAATTTAAAAAGATCAACAGGGAGCACCGCAATGCCAATATCAGGGCCATTTTTGCGTATTCTGTTTTCTTTCCTTTTGTGGAAATTATAATGGCGGTATCTATGGGCTTAATGATATGGTGGAGCGCCCGCGATGCCATACAGGGTGATGCTACGCTGGGTATAATGATCGCCTTTATGCTTTACCTGAACTTATTATTTCGCCCCTTGCGGATGATAGCCGATAAATTTAATGTATTGCAAATGGGCATGGTGGCCAGTGAAAGAATATTTAAAGTATTGGATAACCCGGATTTTATTGTGAGGGAAGGGAATTATGCGCCTTTGACCGTTAAGGGAAAAGTAGAATTTAAAGGAGTATGGTTTGCTTATAATAAAGACAACTATGTTTTAAAAGATATTTCATTTGCCATTCAGCCGGGCGAAACCCTTGCCATTGTAGGGCATACCGGGAGTGGAAAAACATCTGTTATCAGTTTAATTAACCGGCTTTACCAAATTCAGAAGGGCGCCATATTGATTGATGATGTTAACATAGATCAATATAAGCTGGATGCGCTGCGCAGTAAAACAGGTGTGGTACTGCAGGATGTTTTTTTATTTTCCGGCTCCATACACGACAATGTAACGCTCCGCAATGATGCTATCGGCCGGGAGGAGGTAATACAGGCGGCGAAGCTGATCGGGATGCATGATTTTATTATGCAATTGCCGGGCGGCTACGATTACAATGTAATGGAGAGAGGGAGCACCCTATCATTGGGCCAGCGCCAACTCCTGTCTTTTATCCGCGCACTGCTGTATAATCCGTCTATTCTTATCCTGGATGAAGCTACATCATCGGTAGATACGGAAAGCGAGCAACTGATACAACACGCTATTGATACCTTAATTGAAGGGCGCACTTCTATTGTTATTGCCCACCGGCTTTCTACCATCCGGAAAGCAGATAAAATAATTGTATTGGATAAAGGAGAGATCAAAGAAGCAGGAACACATACTGAATTACTGGAGCTGGAGGGCTTCTATGCCAAATTGCATGAAATGCAGTTTGCTAAAAGCAATGGTAATTGACCATGTTTTCTTCTGGTGATGTGCCTGTTCACTGATCTGGGAATATATAGGACTTACTCAATAACTGCCATACTTATTCTTTCGATGCCACGAATGCACGAATGCCCTTTCAAAATGTGTTCCTATGTGTCCCTATGTGATCTATATGACTATGTGTTGAAAAACAACTACGGAAAAAAATTGATCGTATTTTACCACACAACATCATTGGTATACAAAAAAAGAAGCACCTGGTTTCACAGATGCTCCGGGTAATTGAAACTAAAGGGTACGGATCAGGGAAATATTTTGCTTATGCTTTTAAATTATTTAAGCGTGTGTACAGCGGCAATGGCATTTGATGCTGTTTCATTTATATCTGAAAGGTCTTTATATGCGATGCTGTGCGCTATGGCTTCATTGGTATAGCTCACCTCGTCTAATACGCCGGCAATAAACCAAAAACCAAGTTTTACGTGCTTGCCGCTGAGGATATCACGTCCGCTCAACGTAAAGCTTACTCTATTAGCTAAAGACTCAAGACTTATATTATTAATATACACGCTGCTTTTATCATTACCGGCGGTTACAAAAGAGATGATATTTTTTTCAATGGTTATGTCGGAAGCCCTGTTGATCTCACGGTCAATAAAATATACTTTATTGGCAGAATCATATTTCACCTGCTGCTGCTGGTTCGATGTGAAATGATAATTACCGGTTTGCGCCTTTAAAGTGCCCGCTGATGCCACCAGAACAAAAAGGGCGAATATTGTTTTCATAAAAATCGTATTTCAACTATAAACGCAAAAAGGGCTTTCAACTGGCGGAATGGAAGCCTGTTTTCGGCAGTGATCCGGTTTCAGGGGATGAATGAATTTCATCGTTATTTTATATCCGTTCACCGGTAAAACAGGAGTTGGATGGGTTGAGTGATCACGAAAAACAATGTTTCGCAGTGGCTTTGTCCGGAAATATAGCCGAAAAGTCTTATTTTTAAGATAAAGCGGAGTGCGATAGTAGAGATGGCCGGCAACTGTGCCATTTGCTGTTGCCAATACACCAAAAAGCATAAACAGCTTAATATTCACCAGCATGAGTACCAGACGGATATTTATAAAAAACAGCTTAGGCAGCCTGGCTGCATTAACTATGGGCAATGAAGCATTTTCCTTGGTGAAAGGCTTCTCCAAAAAAGAAAAGCTCGGCGTGGCCCTGGTTGGATTGGGTTATTACAGTACTGATTTACTGGCGCCGGCTTTACAGCTTACCCGATATTGCAGCTTAAAGGGTATTGTAACCGGCTCGCCCGATAAGGCCAAACGCTGGCAGCAGCAATATCATATTCCGGAAAAAAATACCTACAACTATCAAAGCTTTGATGATATCGCCGGCAATGCCGATATAGATGTTATTTATATTGTTCTGCCACCCTCCATGCATGCCGAATATGTTATTAAAGCCGCTAATGCGGGCAAGCATGTATGGTGCGAAAAGCCTATGGCTGTAAGTGTTGCAGAATGCCGGGCGATGATTGACGCCTGCAAAAAAAATAAGGTAAAGCTCAGCATCGGTTATCGTATGCAGCATGAACCCAATACACAGCGTATTATTCAGTTCCGGAAAGACAAAACCTATGGCGCCGTAAAGGAGGTGATTGCCAGGGCGGGATATTTTGACTCACGCACCGATCACTGGAAGCAGAAAAAAGAAATGGGTGGCGGGGCAATGTACGATATGGGCGTATACCCCTTAAACGCGGCGCGGTATGTAACAGGAGAAGAACCCATTGCCGTAACCGCTAAGCAAAGCACTGCCCGGCCGGATATTTATAAAAACCTGGATGAAACCATGCAATTCAGGCTGGAGTTTCCCGGCGGGGCCATAGCCGAATGCGAAACAAGCTTTGGAAAAAACATGAACAGCCTCCAGGTTACCTGTACAAAGGGCTGGTATAAGCTGGAGCCGTTTCAGGCATATGGCGGAATAAAAGGAACGACCAGTGATGGTAAAGCACTGAATGCTAACATTCCCAACCAGCAGGCCAAACAAATGGATGAGGATGCCCAGGCTATATTGCAAAATACACCGGTGCTGGTGCCGGGTGAAGAAGGGCTGAAAGATATAAAAGTGGTGGAAGCGGTTTACCGGTCTGTAAAAGAAAACGGGCGGATGCTGATCGGCGGGTAAGCTGCACTGTTAGCATATATACAGCGCCTCCTTGCACAAAAAATTGCCGGTAATAACAAAGACGAATCTTTATTATTACCGGCGGAATATTGTTGAATGAAAAATTAAGCCTCTTTCGTGGCAGCAGCATCCTTTTCAGACATCCCTTCTTCTATTTCCTTTTTAACGTTGCTTTTGGCATCATTAAATTCACGGATACCACGTCCCAGACCACGCATAAATTCAGGAATCTTACGTCCACCAAAAAGAATCAGCACAGCAAGAATGATCAGTATCCACTCGGTACCTCCCGGCATTGATATCAATAAAGAATTGTAGTTCAGTAAAAGCATCGTATAAATATTTAAAAGTTGAGCAAACAAAGTTACAATTTTAATTGGTTGTTCCACCAAAATATAAAATTCTCTTTGAGGTTAACCCGGCTTTAACAGCAAACGGAAACCATGAGGTTTCCGCTTGCATTATATTTTTTTTGAAGATCAAATTATATCCCCGCTCTTTTTTCCCTGATCCTGGCGCTTTTGCCACTGCGGCTGCGGAGGAAATACAGTTTGGCACGGCGTACTTTACCCACCTTGTGGAGGATAACAGCATCAATATTAGGGGAAAACACAGGAAAGGTTCTTTCTACACCCACACCATCGGAAATTTTACGAACGGTAAAAGTGGCAGTATGCCCCGTGCCCTGGCGTTTAATAACATCACCTTTAAAACCCTGGATACGGGTTTTATTACCTTCTACTACTTTATAATTAACAGTAACATTATCGCCTGCCTTGAAGTTAGGGAATGTTTTGGAAGTGGTCAATTGTTCGTGAACAAATTGTACTGCTGTGCTCATGACTACAAATTTTTAAGGGACGCAAAGGTAGCAACGGATACCTGAAATACCAAAACAAATTATGAAGGATGTTACAGGATACAAGTTTCAGGTTACACGGAAACACCCTGCTACCTTGTAACCTGCAACCTGCAACACATCTATCTGGCTATGTTCACCGCTCTTTTTTCCCTGATAACCGTTACTTTAATTTGTCCCGGATAGGTCATTTCCGTTTGTATCTTCTGCGCTATTTCAAAGCTCAACTTTTCGCTGTCGGCATCCGTCATTTTATCGGCTTCCGCAATCACCCTTAATTCACGTCCGGCCTGTATAGCATAGGCTTTTTCCACACCGGGATAGGTTAAGGCCAGGGTTTCCAGCTCACGGATACGCTGGAGGTATTGCTGCATAATTTCCCTGCGGGCGCCAGGACGGGCGCCGCTGATGGCATCGCAGGCCTGAACCACGGGGGAGATCACATACCGCATTTCCATTTCATCGTGGTGGGCGCCGATCGCATTAACTACCGCCGGGTTTTCACCATATTTTTCAGCCAGCTTAGCGCCTAATAAAGCGTGGCTCAGTTCTGTTTCCTCATCGGGAACCTTGCCAATATCATGTAACAGTCCTGCCCGTTTGGCTAATTTGGGATTCAACCCCAGTTCAGCCGCCATAACGCCGCATAAATTAGCTACCTCGCGGCTATGCATCAGCAGGTTCTGCCCATAAGAAGAGCGGAAACGCATTTTCCCTACTATACGCACCAGTTCTTTGTGGAGGCCGTGAATGCCTAACTCAATAACGGTTCTTTCGCCTATTTCCAGTACCTGCTCTTCTAATTGTTTCCGGGTTTTTTCCACCACTTCTTCAATACGGGCGGGATGTATACGACCATCTGTAACCAACCTTTGTAATGCCAGGCGGGCAATTTCCCTTCTTAAGGGATCAAAGGAAGAAAGCACGATGGCTTCGGGGGTATCGTCCACGATCAGGTCTACCCCTGTAGCGGCTTCAATAGCACGGATATTTCTTCCTTCGCGGCCAATGATCTGCCCCTTGATTTCATCACTTTCTAAGTTAAACACCGTAACCGTATTTTCAATGGTTTGTTCTGCAGCCGTACGCTGGATACTTTGAATGACCAGCTTACGGGCTTCCTTATTGGCTCTTAGCTTCGCATCTTCAATGATCTCCTGCTGTATAACAAGGGCGCGGGTTTGCGCCTCCTGCTTAAGCGTTTCCAGCAACTGCGCCTTCGCTTCTTCCGCCGTTAAGGCAGCTATTTTCTCTAAGCGCCGGATGTGCTCCTCCTGGTGTTTCTCTAATTCATTGCGTTTCTGGCCAACTACTTCTATCTGGCGGTTAAGGTTTTCCTTGATCACCTCGTTTTCTTTCACCTGCTTATCAATGTTGTCAATTTTTTGATTCAGGGTTTGTTCCTTTTGCCGGATACGGGTTTCGGCATCATTAATTTTTTTGTTTTTGTCGAGCACTTCCTTATCATGCTCGGACTTTAGCTGAACAAACTTTTCTTTGGCTTCCAGCAATTTTTCTTTTTTCAGGTTTTCAGCGGCTGTTTTGGCATCGGAAATGAGTTTATTAGATTGACTTTCAGCATCTTCAATAAGCTTTTTGGTATTTGCGGCAAAAATAAATTTACCCGCCACCACACCTATAATCAGGCATACAACAGCTATTATAATGGACAAGACATTCGGTTCCATGAATTTTTAATTTAAACTGTTCTTTTATATTTTTCCTTCCTATGTTCATATAAACCATAGTAAGTTGTAATGGACGAAGATACAAAACAACATTATTTTATGAGGACTGAATTTCTTCCAGCCTTATATTGCCTGCGTAAGTAAGACAGATATTAAGCCGGGGAGGAACCAAATTGCTTTAATTTGCAGGAAGAAAATGTGGAAAATGTGATAAAAGGAGCGCCTGTCGGCATCCGGCTATCAGCATTAGCTAAGAGCAGTAATAAGGAAGGAGTATCCCTCCTGTCATTAGTAGTAACTCACCTGAATCTGACTGCTGATCGCCCAAATACTTAAAAGAAGACTAAAACGTTTATAACCCTTCAGGAATACCAGTGATGAAAAAACTACTCATTCTGATTGTGCTGCTTTCACCGGGAATATATCTTTCCGCACAAACCCTCTTTACATATGGGAAACATAAAGTGGATAAAGAGGAGTTTTTAAGAGCTTTTAATAAAAACAATACAGCCGGCGCAAATGAACAGGCCCTGCAGGATTATGTTGATCTTTTCATTGCCTTTAAATTAAAAGTGCAGGCGGCTAAAGACCGTAAAATGGATACGCTGCCCGCACAAAAAAATGATCTGCTTAATTTTCGCCGGCAAATTGAAGCAGATTACATGACGGATAATAATATGATTCACGCCCTGGCTGCAGAAGCGTTTAAACGCAGCCAGGAAGATATCCGGTTATCACATATATTTATTCCTTTTGATGCGAACTATATTCAAAACCCTTCCGCACGCACTGCAACTGATACTTTAGCAGCTTTTGAAAATATCCATAAGGCCTACGCCGAATTAAAGAATGGCAGCGATTTTTCTGTAACCGCAGAAAAGCATTCATTAGACCCCATGGTAAAAAATAATAAAGGCGATATCGGCTTTATTACGGTCTTTTCACTGCCCTACGAGCTTGAGTCCGTTGCGTATGCCCTCCGGGATGGTGCATTTTCTATGCCCTATAAAAGCAGCGCCGGGTATCATATCATTAAAAGAACAGCCACAAGACCTGCATGGGGCAAGATGCGGGCAGCACAAATATTACTGGCTTACATACCTGCTGCTTCGGCTGAAGAAAAGCAACCCCAAAAAAAGTTAGCCGATTCATTATACCAGGCTTTACAGAAAGGAAGTGATTTCTCTGCCCTGGCAAAACAATTCAGCTCGGAAAGAAATGCTTACAGCACCGGCGGACTGATGCCGGACTTTGGCGTAGGCAGGTATGATCCCTTTTTTGAAAACGCGGTGTATGCTTTACAAAAAGACGGGGATGTTTCGTCGCCTTTTGAAACCGCGTTTGGCATCCATATTGTTAAGCGCATCAGGCATTTCCCGGTAAGCACCGATAGCACGCAATCGGAGGCATTATTTAAAGAAGCGGTTACACAGGATGCCCGTATAGCTATTGCCCGTGAGCAATTTGCCGGCCGTATAATAAATGAAATCGGCTACAAAAGGCAATTTGAGCAAGACCCGCTTTTATGGCGTTTAACCGACAGCTTTTTAGTGAACAACAATTTTACGCCGCAAAAAAACATAACAGATCAAACCGTTTTGTTTTCATTTCACAAAGAAAGCAAAACGATAAAGGATTGGCTAAACTTCATCGTGTCTGTAAAAAGTAGCTATACTGGTCCGTTACCGTATGCAGATCTGATGAAACAGTTTGTTGCTACCTCTGCAAAATCATATTACCAGGTACATCTTGAAGATTATAATATGGCTTTCCGCAATCAGCTAACCGAATTTTCGGAAGGCAACCTGTTATTTGAAATAATGGAAGAACAGGTTTGGGATAAGGCCGCAAAAGATAAGAAAGGATTAGAGACATATTACGGGGAGCATAAAGCAAAGTATACCTGGGGACCCAGCGCCAATGCTGTTTTTTTTACCACAGCCGACCCTGAAACAGCCGAAACAATAAGCAGCGATATAAACAACTACATCGGAAAATGGAGAACACTGGGAGAAAGCAGCCAGGGAAAAATCATTGCCGATTCGGCCAGGTTTGAGCTGGAACAGATTCCCGGCACAAAGCAAAGTATACAACCGGGCAAAATTACCGAACGCATAACGGATACGGCAAGTGGCGCAACTCATTTCATGTATGTGTTAAATGTATACGATGAGCCGGCACAAAGAAGCTTTGAAGAAGCCAGGGGGCTGGTGATCAATGATTACCAGGCGGTACTGGAAGCGCAATGGATCAAATCTTTAAAAAAGAAGTACCCGGTAAAAATTAATGAAAAGCTGCTGCATGCATTGGCAAAATGAAGCCTGAGTTTAGCCCTTCCACACCTCCTTTCTTTGTAATAACTTTAGGCCATGAAATTCCACCTGCTGGTATATGGCATGTTACTGGGCTGCGGCGTTGCAAACGGGCAGCTTTGGAATAACTATGCCGGGTTTGGCAGATTTGCTATTGCTGTGCCTGATTCCACCAGTCGTTCTCCTGCTGCACTTGCAGCATATATACAAAATCGTTATGATGCTCCGAAGGTACAGTTGCAGGCCATTTATGGCTGGGTTACTGACAATATCCGTTACGATGACGACAGCTCCTATTATTTCAACAGGAGCGTGGATCACGAAACAAAGATCGCCGCTACGCTCCGCAGAAGAAAAGGCGTATGTGAAAATTACGCCGGGCTGTTCGCCGATCTGGCATCAAGGATCGGGTTAACTTCTTATGTTGTTTACGGCTATCCTGCAGGTGTTAGCACAAGAGGAAATACGGGACATGCATGGTGCGCTGTATATTTGGATGATGCGTGGTGGTTGTTTGATCCTACCTGGGATGCCGGGCAACAGGGTAGCTTTAGGTATTTTATGGTGCATCCTGCTACGTTTATACAAACCCATATACCCTTTGACCCGCTTTGGCAATTGCTCGAAAAGCCCGTAAGCTACGGGAATACCACAACAAAAAATAAGACTGTTTTTCACTATAAAGATTCTGTACAGGCTTTTTTGCAAATGGACAGCCTGCAGCAATACCTTGCCATTGAACACCGCATGAAAAATGCAGGAGCAAACAATGAAATGTTTAAGCTGTGGCAGGGTTATAACAGGATGAACATTGCCATTATTGCAGGTGAGCAGGATATGCAATTGTATAATGCCGCAGTGGATAACCTCAACACGGCTACAGACATCTTCAACTCGTTTGTACAGTACCGTAATAATGGTTTTCTTCCTCAAAAGCAGGATGCTGTAATCAAAACGATGCTGGAACCGGTGAGCATGCTGATCGCTGAAGCAAATCAAAAATTAGACGGGATAGGGCTGCTGGTAGAAAACTTTCAGTACGATACCGAAGGTATCCGCAAACAACTGCTTTTGCTCAGTAAGCGCAGCGGGGAACAAAAGGAATTTCTAAAAAAATATCTTGCAGCCGGCCCTACGGAAAGAGCACAACTATTTTACGGGGAAACAATAAAGTAATGAACAGGAAACTTCCTTGCGCTTAAATAGATAACGTGCGTTTTGGATGTTATTGTACAGGAATATTGATTTCACCGGCATGAGAAAACACGATATGGATATTTCTGTGTGTATCATGAGTTTTCTGTGTTGGTTATCTTTAACACACAGGCACAGTAGAAACGCAGGAACACAATAGAAAGAATAAGAAAAACTATGTGCACCTATGTACCTATGATCCTATGTGTTAAAGAACACATTAAACAGATAGACACAATAGAAAGAACTATGTGAACCTGTACATGTGATAAATATTCAGAAACAGAAACAATAACAAACTGATTTTCATTTCCGAACATCCAAAATTCACGCTAATTAGTAGAAGCAGCGGATGTCATAGCTTTAGGTGAAACGCAAAGAAAATTGTAATGAAATCAATAAACAGCCTTACAACACTTGCTATTTGTTGCCTGGCAGCAGTAATGACGCATGCCCAGCAAAAACCCAATATCATTTATATTCTTGCTGATGACCTCGGTTACGGGGATGTGAGTTGCCTGAATGCTGATTCAAAGCTTCGTACTGTGAACATTGATAAAATGGCGGCAGAAGGCATGAGGTTTACAGACGCGCACAGCAATTCCGCAGTATGCACTCCCACCCGTTATGGCATACTCACCGGCAGGTATGCGTGGCGTACAAGATTACAGAACGGTGTATTATGGGGATATGATACCATGCTCATAAAAAAGAACAGGACTACTGTAGCTTCCTTATTAAAAAGTAATGGTTATTTCACAGGCTGTATCGGCAAATGGCATCTTGGTCTTGACTGGAAGAAAAATGAGTTGGGTGAATTTGATTTTTTTAAACCACTTGCAGCAGGACCGTTGCAGGCAGGGTTTGATTATTTCTACGGCATTCCTGCTTCATTAGATATGCAACCTTATTTCTATATTGAAAATAATAGCGTAACTGCAACTGCTGTTGACAGCATGGATGGAAACAGTGGCAAAGGGTTCTGGAGAGCAGGGCCTGCAGGAAATGATTTCAGGCACAAAGAGGTGCTTGACAGGATTACAGACAAAGCAGTAGCTTACATTTCCCGCGAAGCAAAATCAGGCAATCCGTTTTTTCTTTATTTCGCGCTCACATCCCCGCATACACCTATACTGCCAGCCCGATCCTACCAGGGAAAATCCGGTACGAATGCTTATGGAGATTTTGTGCTGATGACAGATGATATGGTGGGCAAAATCCTGGAGGCAGTGAAAGCTGCCGGCATTGAACAAAATACGATCATTATTTTTACCAGTGATAACGGCTGTTCTCCTTCCGCAAACTTTGCTGAACTTTCGGCTGCGGGCCATCGCTCCAGTTATATTTACCGCGGGGCAAAAGCCGATATTTTTGAAGGCGGTCACCGTATTCCTTTTATAATAAAATGGCCCGGAATGGTAAAGCCAGGTACTGAAACTGCACAAACCACTTGCCTTACAGATTTCATGGCAACGCTCGCAGATATGTTTCAGCAGCCGTTAAAAGATAATGAAGGCGAAGACAGCTTCAGCCTGTTGCCTTTGTTGTTGCAAAAAAAGAGCTATGCCAGAACGAGCATTATTCATCACTCCATTGACGGAAATTTTTCCATCAGGAAAAATGACTGGAAACTGATTTTTGCACGGGGTTCCGGCGGGTGGAGCGCACCTGCCGAAAAAGAAGCAAAGGCACAGGGATTGCCGAACCTGCAGCTATACAATTTAAAAACGGATATCAGAGAAACGAATAATGTAGCCGCGGATCATCCTTCCGTAGTAAGGGAATTGTCAGCTATCGCCCAGGCTATTATTGAAAACGGGAGATCAACAAAAGGGAAAAAGCAAAAAAATGATATGGTGGTAAATTACAGGGAATAGATGCTATCCGAAATTCCGTTATCGTAACGAGTGTAATGTAAAACAGGGCGCTTCACTCTATCCTTAAATAAATATTTTTCTGCGACAAAACCGGCTGCCATAGGGTTGTCACCCTGCCTTGTTTTCTTTGTATGGTTAAATCAATAATAAACCATAAAATCGAAAACAATGTCAAACAGTAACCAGGCAATAGTAACCGAACCTTCCATTGTTATTACCCCGGAAGCGCTGCTCGAACACTGGCAGGGACACCGGAACCTCACCCGTAGAATGATAGAAGCCTTTCCCGAAGACAAATTGTTTACTTATTCCGTGGGCGGGATGCGCCCTTTTTCGGAACTGGTGAAGGAAATGCTTGCTATGGCGGTGCCGGGAATAAAAGGACTGATTACGGGCAAATGGCAAAATTATGATGAGGCATCGGCAGCAACCCCTGCTTCAAAAAAAGAATTGCTGGAACGCTGGGATGAAGCAACCGAAGCATTAAATGCGCTTTGGCCGCAGATACCCCCGCATCGTTTCCAGGAAACCGATACGGCGTTTGGCCAATGGGAAGGCACCGGTTATTTCTTTATATTTTATTTTATTGATAACGAGATCCACCATCGCGGGCAGGCTTATGTGTATCTCCGCTCACTCAATATAGCGCCTCCTGCCTTCTGGGAAAGACAGTAGATTAAGGGATTAAATTATTTGTTGATAAATGCCGCAGATGCACAGATTAAATCTGCGTATCTGCGGCTAAGAAATCAAGCGCGCTGCCTGATTTGATTCGGGCAGAATATAGTTTTTATGCTTCCTGTTCAGCCCGCACAGGATTGGTTACATCGAGTACTTTATATTTCTTTAGTCCTGAAGGCATTTTCCATTCCACCTCATCGCCTTTTTTAAATCCTATTAAGGCTGCGGCCATAGGGGTAAGAATAGAAATTTTCTTGTGCTTGATATCGGCATGGGGAGGCATCACAATAGTAAGATCGGTTACTTTTTTAGTTGCAGTATCCTCAACCCGTACTTTTGAGTTAAGCCTTATGGTATGCAGCGGCAAAGCGTTATCCTTTACCACAATAGCCCTGCTCAGCTCGTAAGCCAGGGTCATTTCTTCTTCCATATCGTTCACCAGTGATATTCCTACCAGTTGTTTCAGCAGGCGATAATCTTCTTCGCACAGCAATACAGGAGTTTTTTCAGCTTTCATAACATCGTTTTTTAAGTATTAAAAAATATCAGAAAAGTATTTAAAAGTGTTTTTTGAATTGTAAAATGCGGCTTTACCGGTTTAATGCTTTATACTTCTTTTGCTCAGCTTTTTTCTGTGAAAATAATCGGATAAAACCTTTTTATGCCGGGCCCTGAAATATATGATTGGTCCCGCAGAAATTAAAAATGCAATCAGCCATAACCACAACTTCTCCGTAATGACGCCGGTAATAAGAATAGCTATATTTAAAGCGTAAATGCAACAAAGGCAAATAACCCTTACCGGGAAGGTTATCATATTTCGTTCCATAAAAAATAAATTAAGATAAAACAATAAGAATAAATAAGGATATGCCCCCGAACTGCAGTATTATTTAAATAAAGTTCGGGGTAAGCGTGTGGAAATCCTTGAAATTTGAAATATAGTATTGCTTTTCGCGGAAGCTCCGAAACGGGAGGATAACATCCGTATACACAGCATCCGGCACAGGGAAATGTCTCTCCCGTGTAAGTGCAAAACTGCGATATGTGGTATACATTGTCATTTTAAGCAACTGCAAATATACGAAATAATATCCTTATTATAAGGCTAATTAATATTTTGATATATTACATGCGAAAATAATTCAATAATAAAGGATAAACATTTTAGAAAATGTACCGGGCTTTCAGCGCTTCCCTTCACCTCTATCCTCTCACTTTTCACGATAACAATACCGGCATAATTTGGCTGACTTAAATACCGTTATAAGTCTTTCGAATTAAATTTCCGCAGTGATAGCCACAGGGGCACAACAAACCAGGTTACTAAAACAAGGAACGCGAGCATAACTCCTAATTGTGTGCCAAAGAAATTTCTGAATATGGCGCCTGTATATCCCATAAGGGCGGAAACATCCATTTGCAGTAAAATTAAAATGCGGCTCAGGTCAACAGGGTTTAAAGCACTTACACCTACCATCGCTTTTTCAAGCGGGTAATCGGCAAACTGGAATAGCAGGAATAATACGATGCCATCGAAAAGCAAAGCAAAATACAGCCAGAGCAAAATTACTTTGCCGATTCCTTTTGCTTTATCCCTGGTAGTAACGGATGCAAGCAGGGCAATGGCAACAAAGATCACAGAAAGCAGTAACCCGGTAATGAGCATCATTATTCCCGTAGGTGTAGGCTGGTACAGGAGAATAGGTATACCGGCGCCTATAAAAAAGGAGAGGGAAAGCGATACGGCCAACCCTGAAAATAAGCTTAGCCAGATGGTTCTTCTTTTAAGCGGCTGGCTTACAAGCAATTCAATGAATTCTGAACTGTTATACATATATATAGTGGAAAAAACCATGCTTACCAGCGGAACAATGAGCAGCACAACATTCAGCAGGCTCAGCAGGCCTTTTGATGCATTGTCCTCAAGGTTGAATACGCTTAACGACATCACCAGCAGGAAGGCGGTATACGCAATTACGATTTTATTGCGCAGGATATCCGCTATTACATATTTGATTATTTTTTTCATGATAGCTTAGTTTGTCATTATGCTGGCAATGGCTTTTGTTAGCTGAGTTTCGCCTGTATCGGCATGCAGCGCTGCAATGCTTTTATGAAATCTTAACCTGCCTTCCTGCATATAAATTACCTGGGTAACCAGGTCATCTAATTCACTTAAAACATGCGATGTAATTAAGATGAGCTTGCCTTTTTCCTTTTCGGCAATGATCTTTTCCTTTAATATGCCCGAAGCTACCGGGTCAAGTCCCGCGGTAGGCTCATCTAATATTAAAACGGAAGGATTGAAAAGAAAAGCGAGGGAAGCGCTTACTTTCTGCCGGGTGCCGCCCGACAGGGTGCTCATGCGCTTTTGCATTAAAGCGTTTAATCCAAATGCTTCAATGAGCGCTTCATCTGTTTTTGTGTTTTTAGTTTGCCGGATATCCCGCATCATATCTAATACCTGTCCTATCGTCATGTTTTCGGGGTATCGTCCGATCTGAGGCATATACCCTATATCCTTACGGTATTCCCAGTCGTGTAAAATATTTTTTCCGTTAAAGGTAATGAAGCCGCTGTCGGGAACCACCATACCAAGAATGGTTTTTGCCAGGGTGGTTTTCCCGCTTCCGTTTGGGCCTATTAATGCAATGCATTCTCCTTTATTACAGGTAACGGAAACGTCATCTAATGCTTTCAGCTTTCCAAATTTTTTCGATACATTACTTGTAATAATCATAGCGCTAAAGGTTTCATTAAGGGATGATCATCTTTCAGGTTTTCGGGGGTAAGACTGGGCAAAACTTTTTCCGTTTTATCGAGCAGCGTGGTAATAAAGCTGCGGAACAGCATCATTGCCGGCGGGTTTTTTTCAACGATCATCGAATACATGCTTACCGGCCTGTACGGGATATCGCCCACCTTATCTTTATCCAGATCGTACCCTTCATATTTATCCCAGTAATTATTTTTAAAAGTATTCAGTACTAATGAACCGTTGGTGCCGATATCAAAAGTGTTGCCAATGAAATTATTTTTTTCCAGCTTTATGTCCATGCAGCTCGCCTGCATTTTAATGGCCCATCCATTGTTTTTGAATATATTCTTCTCCATTTCAATGCGGCTTGATCCGTCCATGAAGATACCGCTGGTGTTTCCTTCAAAATGGTTCCCTTCTATAATGCCGTCCGAAATTTCTTTTAACAGCAGGCCATAGGCCGCATCGCCCCAGTTGTCTTCAAAGCGGTTATCCTTCATCGTTACATGCCGGGTATACATTACGGCTACGCCTGCGCCGTTGTTACGGAAAACATTTCCGGTATACGTATTGTTATGCGCAAACATAAAATGCAGTCCGTACCGCTGGTTTTTCTGCACCATGTTCTCTTCAATCAGCGAATGGGTGGCAAACTCCAGGTAAATGCCATCGCGGTGCCCTGTAACGCTGTTGTGGCTAATGAAGATGCTATCGCTTTTCCAGCAATGGATACCATTGCCCGATAATTGCGTTTCTACACTGGAAGCTGTTATGCTGTTGTTTTGTATAGTGCACTGCCGTCCCTGCTGCACATAAATACCAAAAAAATTATCTTCTAATATATTATTGATAACCGTAGCGTGATGGGTATTGTAAATTTTAATGCCCGCAATATCAACCATGGAAGAATGCCCTGAATTCCGGATAAGGAATCCGTCAACGGTTACGTTTGGTGATCTTACAGACAGGAGCTCATACTTTTTTTCTCCGTCTAATACCGGGTGATTAATGCCTTTGAGTACGACAGGCTTGTTGATCACAATATTGCCCTGGCGGTATATGCCTTCGCCTACCAGCACCGTATCACCAGCAGCAGCCATATCAATGCCCTGCTGTATGCCGGTAACAGCGTGCCCTTTACCAACTTTTATGGTTCTGGCAAATGCTTGTGCGGGGACTATTGTTGCAAGTACAAAATAGAGTATAATAGATCTGTTCATATCACTTATCACTTTCCGGCTGCATCATCAATATGCCTTAGGGCATTATTTCTTTCCAGGATACCAGGGCGCCTGCAAAATGTTCCGCAGTAGCTTTTTGATCCGCTGCATTGGAAAAGGCAGCTATGTTCCCGCCCATGGGGCTTTTTAGCTGGTCGCTTTTTAACAGCAGCGCATCTTCAGCCATGAGCCACTGTTCGGGCTGGCTGAAGTTGGCAAGGTAATAATTTTTAACGGTGCTTTTATCCCATTGAGGAGAAGCGACAAACGCAAGCATGCAATGGGAGTCATCAAATTTATATAGTTTCCCCTTTTGGGTAATGAGTTCGCAGGCAAAGCGGGTATCGCTTATCCCCATTTTGCAAAAGGCACATTGATCAATACCGGCTTTAATGGGCTCGGGGCCGGTGTTGCAGGAAGTGAATGCAAAAACGGAGCATAAGGCTAATGCAACAGCGGGCATGGAAAATCTTTTTAATTTCTTTTGCCTCCGAAACTCAAGCCCGCTGCAAGCCAGCAGCACAACACCGGTTCCTATGAATATCCATCCTCCTATAGCCGGTATGGAATAAGCGCCGAAATTGAGCAATTGTTTGAAGCCGATAAGCGGAGGCTGGTAAGACATGCCGGGCACTTTAATAGCGGCATTAGGATCGAGGTTGTGACCGTAATCGTATTCCCATTTCCAGAAATCAATCATGGCTACAATGCCGAATAATACAAAAAGAATAAAAACGGTATAGAGCATGCCGCGTTTGCCTGTGATGGCGGTTAACAGTATAAGGAGGCTAAAGAGCCCAATGAGGTAAGGCAGTACCTTAAACTCTAAAAAATCATCAGTGTGCAGGGTTTTCATACCAATATAGTGGTTCAAGCCATTGATGATATCTACATTGCCGGCAAGCTTGTTGGCATAAATGAACAACTGTAAGCCTTCGGGGTATTGCGGCGCATCTAAATCTATCTGCCATATAGGAAGGTAGTTTACTGCAAATAAGGCAATGGCGCAAATACCTAATATAACCCGGAGGCTTCCTTTTATCTGGTTCTTTTTCATCCTTATATCTTTTATTTTTTTACCGGCATAGCATTTACCTCTTTATCATTTTTGATTTTATATAGCGCAGCATTAAAAGAGAACGGAACGCGGTGCTCCTGTATGGGTACAGCAGGCAACCGCATTCCGTTAAAAAGTTTTTATTGACCAGCCTGAGCGTCCTCTGCCGGCAAATTGGTGCCTGTGCTAAAAGTGAGCGGCACCTTGCTTCCCGCGGGGGATACTCTTACATAACCCGACATTTCCTGGTGCAGGGCACTGCAGAAGTCGGTACAATACATCGGGAATATCCCAACACGGTCGGGCACCCATTTAAGGGTAGTGGTTTCTCCGGGCATAACAAGCAGCTCGCCGTTGTCGGCGCCTTTTATGGCAAAACCGTGAGGCACATCCCAATCCTGTTCCAGGTTGGTAACATGGAAGTACACTTCATCGCCCATACGTACACCTTCTATGTTATCGGGTGTAAGATGGGAACGGATAGCCGTCATGTATACATGCACTTTATTGCCTTCCCGAACTACTTTGGTTTCTTTTTCTCCTTTGGCTACGTAAGGATGCTTGTTATCTTCAATCCTAAATATCTTAAGAGAATTGTCTTTAACTTTCTCCGCTCTTACCGCCTGTGCATAGTGGGGCTCGCCAATAGTAGGATAATCCAGGATCAGTTGCATTTTATCGCCGGATATATCGTATAGCTGTGCGCTTTGCGACAGTTCGGGGCCGGTAGGCAGGTACCTGTCTTTAGTGATCTTGTTATAAGCAATAACATATTTTGCATCAGGCTTTTTAGAGTCGCCACCGGGTATCATCAGGTGACCTACGGAATAGTAGGTAGGTACGCGGTCAAGCACTTTCAGGTCTTTAATATTCCATTTTACCAGCTCAGAAGATACGAACATGGAAGTGATCGCATTTCCTTTTCCGTCAAACTCGGTATGTAAGGGGCCTAAGCCGGGTTTTTGTACTTCACCATACAGGGCAGCTTCGTATTTAATTACAGGAATATTGCCGAAGTTGCCTTCAAAAGCCTTGTCTTCTATGGCTTTTATCATTTTGGTGAAAGAAAACACCGGTATCAGCGCGGCTAATTTACCACTGCCCACTATGTATTCTCCTGTGGGGTCTACATCGCAGCCATGCGGCGATTTGGGACATGGAATAAAGTAGCAAAGCCCTTCCAGTTCCCGGGAATCCAGCACCGTTACTTCTCTCCTGATTTCGGAAGTGGCAGTATGGGTTTCTTCACTGAAGGTATTGTGGGCATATTTTACCTGCACTTTTTTGCCTTTCCCGGCTTTCAGGTATTCTTCTGCTTTTTTCCAGTTCACCGCCATAATGAAGTCTTTGTCGTTTTTCGACGCGTTTACTTCCAGCAGGGTATTAGCTCCTTCCGTATTATAGCACGAAAAGAAGAACCAGCCGTGTGAAGGACCTTTACCGGCGTGGCTCAGATCAAAGTTTACGCCGGGCGTTTCAATCTGGAAAGCGATTTCCATATTGCCATTATCCTTATTTACACTTACAAATGTAACGTTCCCTTTAAAGTTTTGTTTATAGGTATTAATAGGAACATCACCATTACTGTTATCGGCAGGAACACTAAAACGGGTACCGGCAACAACATACTCCGTGTTTTCGGTAATAAAAGGAGACGAGTGATTGCCTCCGCTATTGGGCAGCTCCAGTATTTCTGCTGTACGGAATGTTTTAAGATCAACCCGTGCTATGCGCGGGGTGTTATTGCCATTTACAAATACCCAGCGCCCGTCAATTTCACCATCGGTTTGCGACATGTTAACGTGGTGCAGGTCATCCCAGGGAACAAAGCCATGAGAAGTGTTGAGCATGGGCTTGGTTTCTTCGCTAAAGCCCCATCCCTTTTCGGGATCTAAAGAAAATACAGGGATTACTCTCAGTAAACGCCCCGACGGTATGCCGTACACAGACAATTGTCCGCTGAATCCGCCTGAAACAAAGTTGTAAAACTCGTCATACTTTCCTGGCGGTACGTATACTTTTTCGGCAGCGTTGCCGCTTACGGCAGTTCCGGCACTTTTGGGTTTACAGGCATTCATGCCGCCAAGCAGTGTGGCTAGGGCAAGAGCTGTTAATGCACTTTGTACAAGTTTCATATTTGAAGTGTATTTTAAATAAAAAATGAAAACATTTCATTTTATTTTACCCCGTCATTCTCGCGCATAAACTCCAGCAAATGTCTTGCATCATCATCACTCAGGCTCTGATTTGGCATGCGCACCAAACATATTTCCAACTGAGCCTGCAGTTCGGGATCCTGATCTATCATAGCATCGGGGTTTGTAATAAAGTTCATCAGCCACTCGGGTCTGTGCTTATTGCTTACGCCTTTCCATCCCGGGCCTACTAATCTTTCATCGCTGAGCTTATGACAACTGGCGCATTTTACTTCATATATCTGCTTCCCGCTTTGAGCCATTGCCAGGTCTAATGATGCGGGCAGCTCCACGTTTTCAAACTTGCCCTCCCCTCTTTTTGGGTCATAACTGGGATTGCCGCTTTCAGTTGATTCGGTAGTAGAGCCGGATGTATTGGCATCTTTGCTTTCGCCCGGGTTGCCACAGGCGTAAATGGTAAAAGCGATAACACTGGTAACAAATAGTTTTTTCATACAATTCTTTTTATAAACACAAGATTACCAAGTATATTTTAATTATTATATGAGTGAAATCATATTGCAAATGTTGAGTAACTTAGGCAATAATTGAATGATGGTTGTCAAAAAGGGGTATGATACATGTCAGGTTGCATACCAGGCGCGAACATTGATTGCTCATTAAAGCTATACTAATAATGATAGTAAATACCGACTTGCTGCTGTCGTATGGCGCTTCTGTTAAAGAAGTGGCTAAAGGGGAGGTCATTTACCAGGAAGGGGAGGCGGCTTTGTTTTATTTTCAACTGGTAAAAGGTCGTGTAAAGTGGATGCACGTTGATGAGGAAGGCAGGGAGTTCATTCACGATATTGTTGAAGCGGGTGAGCCTTTTGGAGAAGGGCCCTTATTTGACGGCGATTTATATGATGCAACAGCAGTGGCAGAAGCCTCTTCAACGCTTATACGGCTGAAGCTGCCTCTTTTTCAGCAGTTACTCGATGATCATCCGGACATTCATTTCGCTTTTACCAGGTTATTATCCCGCCAGCTTCATTTCAAGCTGCTATTGGTGAAAATGCTGGCAAACTGCAACCCCGAATACCGGCTCACTACGCTGCTGGGCTATCTTGTACAGCATAAAAAAAATGTTTGCTTTACCTGCAATAAGCTTTTGCTCACCCGCAAACAGCTCGCCGGCATGGTAGGCTTGCGCATCGAAACCGTTATCCGCACCATGAAGCAACTGGAACAAAAAGAGCTGCTTTCTATAAACAAAGGCAAGGTATACATTTCGAATATGACCTAAATCATATCCTGTTGACTGATTAGTTCGTTTTTTTGCAAAAATTCCCGGCGTATGAATAAAAGTTTAATCGGGTGGTTCAGGATAGCTGTGTTTAATTTGATGCTTGTTGCTTTTATAGGTGTTTTGCTAAGGTATAAAATTGCATATGCACTTCCTGTTGTGCATCAGAAACATTTGCTTCACGCCCATTCGCATTTTGCATTTACCGGTTGGGTAACGCAGATATTAATGGCGCTGCTGGTATCGCGCTTGTATACCGGGCAGCAAAATCCATTTAAAAAGTACGCTCCGGTATTATATGCCAATCTTATTGCAGCCTATGGTATGTTGTTTACTTTTCCCTTCCAGGGATACGGAACTTACTCTATCAGCTTTTCCACTTTATCCATTTTTGTTGCCTATGCGTTCACCGTTATGTATTGGCGAGATATCAACCGGTCAGAACAAAAGACTCCCGGCGATGCCTGGTTTAAAGCCGCTCTTTTGTTTAATGTTATTTCCTCTGCAGGCGCCTTTGCCCTGGCTATAATGATGGCTACCAAAACGGCGCATCCTGATAAGTACCTTGCCGCTTCCTATTTCTTTTTGCATTTCCAGTACAACGGATGGTTTTTCTTTGCCTGCATGGGATTGCTGGTTCATCAAATACATGCCTGGGGCATGCGTTTGAGCCATCATAAAACGATATTCTGGTTGTTTACCCTCTCCTGCATTCCGGCTTATTTTTTATCTGCGCTGTGGCTTCCCATTCCTTTGTGGGCGTATATACTGGTTATTGTTGCCGTTTGTTTCCAGCTTGCCGGGTTTACCCTCTTGTGCAGGGCGGTTAAGGAACGCTTCAGGCAGTTGAAGCCGCTTATTGCTCCATTAGCCAAATGGCTGACCGGATTATCAGGTGTTGCACTAACGATCAAGCTTCTATTACAAACAGGTTCCACTATTCCTGCACTCAGTAAGCTGGCTTTCGGTTTCCGTTCTATTGTTATCGGTTATTTGCATTTGGTTTTACTGGGTGTAATTACACTTTTTATACTGGGATATATTGTTATTAACCGGTATATGCAGATTAACAAAACGGCTGTAACAGGCATTATTATTTTTATTGCGGGTATTTTTTTTAACGAGCTGGTATTGTTTATTCAGGGCACCGGAGCCATCAGCTATACCAGCGTGCCTTATACAAACGAAATGCTTTTGGGAGCCGCGGTTTTACTGTTTGCGGGACTATTGATACTAAGTATAAGCCAGCGGCAGGGTAAAGTGCAGGAATGAGAGCGTGTTTGAAAGACCCGGTTTATAATAACAAAGACAGACAATTTATAGAAGAAAACAGACAATTTTATATGTACCCAAACCCACACCACAAATTTCATATCCCTGTAATGGGGCTGGCCTTTACAATTGATAGTCCGGTTAAAGTTGCCCGCTTTGGCATAGCATCGGTTGTTTCCATTATTGAAGACCGGCTGATTGAAACCATGCGGAGTTATTATTATCCTTTTGCCAACCTGCCTTTTGTTCCAATTACTACTAAGGAAAAAGATTATCGCTCCAAAAGAATTACGGATTACCTGAACCTGGTTAATCATATCGTTAACCTGCAGATACAGAAGCTCAAAAATGAAGTTTTTGAAGCGGGCTCGGAGATCATGAAATATTTTGAAATGCTGCCTGATGATAATAAAGCGAAGCAATTGTACAGGCGGATGATGCATACGGAAAGCGGGCCGGAAAAGGAAGGTATGGAAAACTGGTTACGCAGCCAGGTCATACCAGGCAGCATTGATGTAAACATCATGACTAAATTAGATAAGAATAATTTTGATAAAGCAGGTGTATTAGTAGAAGATGGCTCTGACGCGGTATCGGCGCTGAAGGGCTATGCAGATAGCGATCTCTCCAACTCTTCTGTTGTTTTTTCTGCGGGGATGAATCCGCGGTTGTATAATTTCCTGGAAAAATGCGATCAGTTTGATGCGGATGATAACGGCTGTTTCCATAAGAAAATCATTATCAAGGTAAGCGACTACCGGTCGGCGCTGATACAGGGAAAATACCTGGCCAAAAAAGGGATATGGGTCAGTGAGTTCAGGATTGAATCGGGCTTAAATTGCGGGGGTCATGCTTTTGCAACCGAGGGTTACCTGCTCGGACCCATCCTCGAAGAATTTAAAGCCAAAAAAGAAGAGCTTACCGCAACGCTGTTCGGATTGTATAATGCCGCTGTTCAGCTAAAAGGCCGGAACGGATTTAACCAGCCTCATCCCATAAGCATAAGCGTGCAGGGAGGAATAGGCACAGCGGAAGAAGACGCTTTGCTGCATGATTGTTATGGCGTTGCCAGCACAGGATGGGGAACACCGTTTTTGCTGGTACCGGAAGCCACAACGGTAGATGAAGCCACATTGGCGCTATTGCGTAAGGCCAAAAAAGAAGATATAGCGCTGAGCAATCATTCTCCTTTGGGTGTGCCGTTTCATTATCTTAAAGGAACAAGTGGCGCACAGGAGAAGCTTGAACGCATTGAAAAAGGAATTCCGGGAAGTCCCTGTACGGAGAAACACCTGGTATCGGATACGGAATTTACAAAAGAGCCTATTTGCACCGCATCGGCCAAATACCAGAAATTAAAGATCGCACAGCTGCAGTCGCTGCAACTTCCGGAGCCGGAGCGCCAGGAGCAAATTAAAAAAGTATTGGATAAAGAATGCCTGTGCATAGGATTAAGCAACGCGGCCCCTTTGCAGTATAAAACACCTTTTCTTAAGCAGCTTACGGCGGTTACCATTTGCCCCGGACCTAATATCGCTTATTTTTCCGACGTTGTATCGCTACAAACCATGACGGAGCATATTTATGGAAGAGCAAATATTATAGCAGTTACTAACCGCCCCCATATGTTTATAGCGGAACTGCTACTATACGTCAGTTATCTCAAAAAACATTTGGAAGAAGATGCCGGTACTATTCAAAGCCCTAAAGTGAAAAAATATTACAGTGGCTTCTGTCAAAATCTTATAAATGGGATAGCTTACTACCGCGGCTTACAACAGTCCATTGGTTTGGGCAAACAAAATTTTAACGAAGCGCTGTGTGCGGCCGAAAATGAGATTTACGCTATGAATGAGCAGTTTTCTATAACTGATTTTAGCATTACATAAAATAGGGATACGGCTACCGGCAAGGCTATGCTGTTGTATGCCTTTTATATTTCGTTAATTGGTGTTTTTGCCACTAAGACACCAAGACTCAAAGCATTTTCCTTTGTGACCGCTATGCTTTTCTTACATAATTTCTTCGTGTCTGCTATGTAGAAAAGCATAGTGAGGTGTAATATGTGCGAAGAACTT
>ENA-UOUJ01000231-UOUJ01000231.1-activated-sludge-metagenome-genome-assembly--contig:-NODE-231-length-44905-cov-53.504169_pt1 | contig 44905 bp, 34 predicted proteins | sample MGYA00249839_ERZ747224 | MGnify/ENA primary metagenome ERZ747224 (study PRJEB28782, sample SAMN03220277) | activated sludge metagenome | biome: wastewater; feature: sewage sludge; material... | reverse complement strand
AGGTGTTAAAAGATGCAATAGACCAAAACGGAAAGCCGGAGATTATTAACTCAGATCAGGGGTGTCAGTACACCAGCGCTGCCTGGACGCAATACCTTAGAGATGAAGAAATACATGTATCAATGGATGGCAAGGGAAGAGCACTGGATAATGTATGGATTGAAAGGTTTTGGAAATCTTTAAAGTACGATTATATTTATCTGAATCCTGCCGAAGATGGCCTCGAACTGCTTAATGGTGTTCAAGGCCATCTCGAATACTATCATTCAAAAATCCATCACACAACAAAAATGACTCCAAATGACAGATACACACAAACAACTAAAAAAGCTGCATGATAAATAATTTCTTAACTTAACATCGTGACTCTTTGGTCTCGAAAATGGGGAGTATTATACCAGCATGGCGAGAAATTACATTTAAGTTATGTGATAAACCGTTAATTATTTTCTTTCACTCCATTTTTTTGTAAGCCATTCTCTATGAGCAGGATGTGCTATGCTGATGAGCGAAGCGGCGCGTTGCTTCAGGTTTAGTCCGAATAAATTTACAGCACCATACTCCGTTACAACCCAATGGATATGACCGCGTGTGGTTACAACACCCGCACCCTGCCTCAGATATGGAACAATTTTCGATTCTCCCTTACCGGTAGTAGATGGTAAGGCAATGATGGGTTTACCCCCTTCAGACAATGCCGCACCACGAATAAAATCCATTTGTCCACCAATACCTGAGTACTGATACGGACCAATGGAGTCGGCACAGACTTGTCCGGTTAAATCAATTTCAATGGCACTATTTATGGCGGTAACCTTGGGATTGAGAGATAAAACACGCGGGTCATTTACATAGGCCACATCCAAAAATTTAATCAACGGATGGTCATTTACAAAGCGATATAATTGATTTGTGCCCAAGATAAATGAAGTTACACTATGTCCGTTTACCTTTTTCTTAAGTTTGTTGTTGATTACGCCGGATTCAATTAAAGGAATCACTCCATCAGAAAACATTTCTGTATGCAGTCCGAGATTTTTATGTTGGTGCAGATTTTTTAGCACTGCATCCGGAATACTTCCAATGCCTAATTGCAAGGTAGCCCCATCCTCAACCAATTCAGAAACACGCTTCCCAATTTCTCGTGTAACATCGTTTTCTTTTTCGGCATAACTCACTTCCGCCAACGGGTCTTCTACATAACAGGCGGCCGTAAAGCGACTGCAATGAATGAAACTATCGCCGTGCGTACGCGGTACATTCGGGTTTACCTGAGCCAGTATATAAGTGGCTTCATCTACTGCTGATCGGGCTATGTCTACTGAAGTGCCTAAAGAACAATATCCATTTGCATCCGGAGGTGATACCTGTATCATGGCTACATCCAAGGGGAGTATTTTTCTTCTGAACAATGCAGGAATTTCACTTAGAAATACCGGCACGTAATCACCACAAGGACCGTTTACAATTTTTCTTACTCCCTGCGACACAAATAGAGAATTTATATAAAAATGATGGCCCATATCTTCTTCACAAAATGAAATGCCCTGTAAAGTAATGCTCACCAATTCTACATGATCTAGCCTTTCTTTCTGTTCGAGCATTGCTTGTATCAGGCGAACGGGTGTGGCGGCACTACCCTGAATGAAAACACGCTGTTTGGATTGTATATAGGATGCTACTTCTGCAGGAGATAGATAGGTTATACGCATATGCTGTTGTTTTATGGAGCAAACTTATTAAAGTTGGATAAAGATTATATTATTTCATTCAAGTACATCCCTTCGTTCATTTGAAAAAGCGTAAATTCATGCATACGCTTTCGAATTTTATCATCTAAAAAATATAATATGTTACAGGAACTTTTTGATTTAGTAAAGAATACAGCCCAGAACCATCTGAGCCAGCGGAGTGAAGAAGTGGCTCCCAAACAAAACGAAGTGGTAGCAGAGGCCACTAACACCGTAGCTTCGGGGTTGAGAAACATTGTGGCAGGAGGAGGAGCTAATGGATTGGTACAACTGTTAGGCAGTAAAGACAAAAACAGTATGCTTCAGAATCCGGTGGTATCTATGATGATTGGGCACTTAGTTGGTAAACTCATGAACAAGCATCAACTCAATCATCAACAGGCATCTGGGCTGGCAGGAAATTTAATTCCGGATGTGTTATCTTCTTTAGTAGAAAAGGTACAAGACCCTAACAATGCCGGATTTTCGCTCGACAATTTACTCTCCTCCATCACCGGCGGAGCATCCCGGGAAGTGGTGCAATCAAGGTCAGCGAATAGTATCGAAGATATCTTATCACAAATCTCCGGAGGAAATGTGTCTGCAGCACAACCTTCAGCGGGAAACAGTGGCGGCGGAGGTATTATGGATATATTAGGCAAGCTGGCAGAAGGAGCACAATCTCAACAACAAAGAAACGGGGGTGGAGGATTGATGGATCTGATTCGCGGATTTATCAAGTAAGGATGGCATAAAAAATGGGTAGCAGAAATTTTCGCTACCCATTTACACATTATTTGATGCGATTAATAACCCATAGGTGAAAAATCAGAAACGCGAATTTGTTTGCCATCTTTGTGAACAGCAGTTGCCACCATCGTCATTAACTTTTTAGAACCTTTTTCCTGTGATTCCATTTTAAGAATAACACCACCGGGCATGCCACGCATCGAAGCCGGTGCATCTTTCTTCTTAGTAGCAAATGCCATAGCGGCCATAAAATTATTGTATCCTGCTTTTAAATCATTGGTGTACCATATTTTGGAAGTGCCCTCTTCAGTAGTAACCTGATAAATGTCACAGGAATAGCCCAAAATATTTTCTTTTCCTATCATTTCAATAACCGGCATCTTTTCATCTATTTCTGTTTTTTCATCTGCAGTTTCTAACAAAGCTTTTGAATAGTCAGATGAAATAATCATATACATTTTGTTTTCTGTCATGAAATTTACCATGGCATTTCTGTCAATATCCATGACCATCATCATAGCCTTATCTGCTTCCATGCCGAGGTAGCGATTGTTGGAATACCACATGGTCATTTCATTTCCTTTTTTCTTTTTCGATTCACCTTCCTGTGTTTCGTAAGTAACCCCTACATTAAAAGTGTAAGAATCAGGGAGAGCGATGTTTGATTTCTGTGTTCCTGGCAATCCGCGTGTTCGGGTACGGTCAGGAGTAGGGTCAGTTGTAGCAGCCGGTGCTTCACCGGATTCTGAAGCCTTATTGTTGTTTTTTTTATTTGGGGCTTCTTCTACTTCGTCAAATCCTTTATCAATGGCTTTATCAATTTTTCGTTCTGCTCGCTCACTGGCTTTATTTTCAATTTTTTTACCAATTTTCTTTTCAGCATTTTTCCAGATTTGCGCATTAGCCGAATGAATCAAAGTAAATGTTATAAGCGTGATGATGAAGAACAGACTTTTCATGATGTAGTAATTATGTGAAACAATGAACAAATATAAATGATTATTTCTATATGGGTTTTAGTCAGGTGATTGCTCTGTACATAGGTGGCAGAGTGGTGTATTACCTTTGTACAAATCATTAGGATGGAAAATATATATTGGATTTTGGCTGCAGTGCTGTTGGTGTTGTTTATTTATGTTTTGATACGTCTCAGGCATTTGCCCTCACAAGCAGACATGCAACAACTTCAGCAGGATATGTATCGGTTTCAACATGAAGTACGGGATGCGTTCCGGATTAACCGGGAAGAAAATATGACTTTGGCTCGACTGAACCGGGAAGAGTTGTTCAACCACCTGAAGCAATATGGAGATCAGGTGCAGCAAGGCCTTGCAGGAATGCAGGAATCATTTGTACAGAAGTCGGATGCACTGGCAGCGCGCATGGAAGCCGTACATCGACTGAACCGGGAAGAGCAATCTGCGGGTTTACAACGATTTTCACAGGAACAGCAGGAATATTTTCGGCAGATGCAGGCCGCCCAGCTGGAAAGAGCACAGCAAATGACACAAGGATTAAGAGATTTCAGTGAGACCTTCGACAGGAGTGTGCGAAATTTCAATGATGTACAACGGGAACAGTTTGGAAGACTGGAACAAAGACAGCAGGAATTGGTAAAACATACCGAATCGAAGCTGGAAAGCATACGGGTTACGGTAGAGGAAAAACTCGATAAAACATTGAGTGAACGGTTGGGACAAAGTTTTGAAACCGTGGGTAAGCAACTGATAGAAGTACAGAAGGGTTTAGGGGAGATGCAGACCATTGCGGCTGATGTGGGCGGACTTAAAAAAGTGTTGAGCAATGTAAAGTTACGGGGAGGTGTAGGGGAAGTTCAGCTGGCCATGCTGTTGGAGCAAACACTGGCGCCTAACCAGTATGACACCAACGTGTGTACGAAGAAGGGAAGCGCCGATGCCGTGGAGTTTGCGGTGAAGTTGCCGGGAGCGGGCCATGAAGGAGGGCATTTTGTGTATATGCCGCTGGATGCTAAATTTCCCAAAGATGCCTATGAACATTTGCTGGCGGCGTATGAAAGTGCTGCTCCTGAGGCCATAGAATCAGCCGCGAAGAACATGGAGGCTACCATCCGGAAAATGGCGAAAGACATGCGGGATAAATATATTGATCCGCCGCATACCACTGATTTTGCGATACTGTTTTTACCGTTCGAGAGCATTTATGCAGAGGTGATTCGCCGTACGGCACTGGTAGATCAGTTGCGGGATGAGTTCAAGATAACGGTTGCGGGCCCAACTACATTGATGGCCATACTCAACAGTTTTCAGATGGGGTTCCGTACACTGGCCTTGCAGAAGCGCAGCAGTGAGGTGTGGGAAGTATTATCGAAAGTAAAAGGGGAGTTTGAAAAATTTGGAGGCATGCTGGAAAAGGCGCAGAAAAACATTCAAACCGGACTGGGGCAACTGGATGATGTGGTGGGCACCCGAACACGGGCTATTCAGCGGCAGTTGCGGGATGTGGAAAGTTTACCGGCGGTGGAATACCGTTCTGAGGATGAAGAGCTATAGAGATGAGTTTGCAACAGGATAATCAGTGTCAGTACACTGGTTCATGTGTGTATACAACAATGCCCCTGAGGGGTCAGAGGCATTGTTTTTCTAACAGGTTTACAGTTTATGCAACGGTAAGCCGGTTTACCCACTTTTCATACGCCACCATAAAGTTTTTCAGGAAGGATTCGGTTTCTGCGGATGTGAGATTATCGTTTTCATCAAACAGCGTGTGTGCGTTACCGATATAAGCTTCGGGTTGTTGCATCATAGGTACGTTGAGGCATGCTGCAGACTGGCGGATGGAGTGGTTGGCACCAAACCCTCCGAGGGCACTCATGCTTACACTGATTACCGCGCCGGGTTTTTCATTCCATACGTTTTTACCCCAGGGCCTGGAGGCCACATCTATGGCATTTTTGATGGCCGGTGAAGTAGTGCGGTTGTATTCGGGTGTTACAAATAATACACCATCGGCTTCCCGGATTGTATTTCTGAAATCTACCCATGATGTTGGTGTGTTGGCTTCCAGGTCTTCGTTGTACAGAGGCAGATCGCCAATGTTCACGATTTCCAGTTCGAGGTTTTCAGGGGCAAGGCGCATCAGTTGTTTGGCCACTTTGAGATTGAGGGAAGCTTTGCGCAGGCTGCCCACTAAAACGGCAATTTTTTTCTGTTTCATGTATACGAATGGTTTTGCAATAGCGTGTTATAGATGCACTGCTGTTCAAGCAGCCCCGATAGAAGCGGTTACCCCGCTGAGGCATGTGTTCAGGCCCTGTGGCGGAGTAGGAGCGGATAGCGGGAAATCGCTGCCCAACCTGGTATCTACCGTTGCTGCTGCCGTACAGTACCCCACAAAGATAGGTACATTTTTATAATAGATGTTTAAACATTGATGTTAAAACAACAATTAGCAAAATATTAAGAATTGGAGGGGAGCAGTGGAGGAGAGGTGGTATTTACTTTTTCGTTTAGGTGTAACCGGTAGTTTGATATGGATGATGGTGCAATCCTTCGATTCACCCTTTTTTACTACTGAGGAAACGGGGAGGGAAGATTAATTTGGCACCTCAATCTTAAACCATGAAAAATACTATCCTCATTGCTGTATCTCTTGGAGTTGCAGGTGCTGCATCGGCACAGAAGGCTGATGATTTTTTAGATTATCAAAAGTCGGGCACCTTCAGTAAGCCCACTATTATGAAAAACATGAAGCAGATTGCGATTGCGCAAAACACGGTGTTTTTCAAAACCATTTCAACTGCTGATTTTGTAAAGAATGAGCGCAATGCCATTGGTGGCCGGAAATCAGGTGGGGCCACTGTGAAGGCGAAGTTGTCGGCCTTTCTGGATTTTTCTGATGAAGATCCTACGGTGGAGGACTATCAACAATTAACGGATGAGTTTCACGCCTATTTGAATAAGAAGTTGTCGGATGCAGGGATTACCACGGTAGATTGGGCGAAGATTTCGCAGCATGATTTTTACAAAGAGAAAGATAAAGACGAGGAAGAAACGCCGGAGCTGACATCGAAGAAGGAGAATGCGTATTATAGAATCAATGCCCTGAAGGGAAATACATTATTGAAGTATCGTCCGTTTGGAAATGGAATGAATGTAGGATTTGCGTTTATGCGTGCCAAGCGTGCGGCTGATTTTTCCGGTGATTTAAAAGCGCCGGTGCTGTACCTGCATACGGTGGTTGATTTTTGCGACATCCTGGTAACGGCCGATGTTAAATCGGTGAGCAAATACAGTTCGGATTATACCACCATAGATGCGTTCAACAAAAAATATAAGGCCAATGGTACCGTGATAGCGAATACCAAAGTTGCCGGATGGCATACCTGGGATGGACAGCCGATGGGAGGAAGGGTGTACCTCACCGAGAAAAACAAATCGGACGTGTATATGTTTAAAGAAGATATTCCATCGGGGATGCCGTATGCAACGGAGCTGATTAAAGATCCTTCCAAAATGGATAAGCGCCGGCCGGTATTCGGATTAACTCTGGGTAAAAAAATGGATTTGATTCCGGTAGCCATTGTAACCACCAAGGCGAATTATCTGGCGGCGGCTAAAAAAGCATTGGAGCAATTTGCTGACAAGTGGGTTGCCCAAATACAATCGGGGCGTTAGTGGTTTTTACAAAGTAAATAGAAGCCCGATGAGCCCCGCAAGGGGCTTTTTTTATGAGAGTACACTTCGTTTATGCATTAGCGTTAAACCCCCGGTGGAAATCTGAACCGCTGGGCGATTGAAATATTTCCAGTTTAAAGTATTGTGCTGCCGAGAGGAGATGATCGAAAATATCAGACTGAATATTTTCATACTCGGCCCATTTGGTGGTGTTGGTAAAACAATAAATTTCGAGTGGGAGTCCGTGTTCGGTAGGTGTGAGTTGTCGCACCATTAATGTCATGTCTTGACGGATATTGGGATGGTTTTTGAGGTATAGCTCGATGTAGTTTCTGAAAACGCCAATATTGGTGAGCCTGCGGCCGTTTATTAGCACTGAGGTATCAATTTGATTTGATTGGTTGTAGGCGTCTATATCGGTTTGTCTTGTTTCAATAAAAGGTTTAATCAAATGAATTTTTTTCAGTTCAGCCCGCCATTCGGGATGGATGAATCGAATGGATGACATGTTGATGTAGAGCGATCGTTTAATTCTTCTTCCGCCGCTTTCCTGCATGCCGCGCCAGTTTTTGAAGCTGTCGGTAATGAAATAATGGGTTGGGATGGTGGAGATGGTTTTATCCCAGTTGCGCACTTTTACTGTGTTGAGGTTGATAGCAACCACATCACCATCAGCGTGGTATTTGGGCATTTCCACCCAGTCGCCCACGCGAATCATGTCGTTGGCGGAAATCTGTACGCTGGCTACTAAACCCAGGATGGTATCTTTAAATATCAACAACAGGATGGCCGTCATGGCACCGAACGCCCCAAGAAAATACAGGGGCGATTTACCCAGCAGGTTAGATAAAATCATGATGCCGGCGGCAATATACAATATGATGCGTGCCAGCTGGAAGTAACTGGCAATCGGTTTATCGATGAAGGCTTTTGATTGGGTAAGATGGTCTTCCAGGCTTTTCAGAAAAGCAACAAGGGCGTTCAGGATTACAATAATCAGGTAAACGTCAACCACTTTTGTGAGCAATGCCAGCGTTTTGGGAGAATCGCTGAAGACAACCGGCAGTGTTTGCATGAAAATTACAACGGGTGCGAGGTGGGCGAGGTAATTGAACACTTTATGTTTCAGCAGGGCATCATCCCACCGGGTTTGTGAGCGCGTAATGAAGCGATGCACCACCCGGATGATGAAGGCGCGAAGAATATAGAAAACGCCCCACGCGACTAACAGCACTGCGATAAGTAATATAGCATTGGAGGTGAAGATGATCCAGTTTTGGTCTAATCCGTTTCTGAGCAATATTTCCTGAAGCCAGTCTTTTATTTCATTCATAACAGTAAGGGTTAAACGAAAATTACATTGAAGCCGTAAAATTAGTTAATGATGTGTTAATGGAATTTAAAAGGGTTGCTGTATGAAGCCATCAGTCGGTGGTTTGAGATGAGCGCCAGAATGAGCATTGAGTAAGGAGAGGGGGAAGTATGCGGTTGTGAATGCTGGACAGGACGGAGGTTAGAAGGAAAAGCGGGGCTGTGGAAAAAGTGCCTGTAGAAGGAGTTACAACAAAACAGGATATTAACAAAAGTTTACCCGCACTGGCTAAACATCTGCCTGTAAAAATGCATCTATAACTATAAAATTACGGCCATGAAAAAGCAATCAGTACATCAGGAAATTTTGCTCAGGCCTTCCAGCGATTATTTCAAAAAGGAGTGGTGCGAGATAAATCCTGAAAAAAATAAAAGAAAGAAATTATCCGACCGGGAGCGGGTGCTTGAGTTGATATGGAATGGTGTGTTGCCTGAGCTGCTTCCTGAAATTTATTTGTTGAATGCAGAGAGCCGGCCGTTGATACTTTGGGAGATATTTGAATCCCCTCAGTGGCTGGAGCTGAACCTTGGAGATAGTGAACATATTCCCTTAGACCGCCATTCGATCAACCCCGGTGCTATTGCACATTTTGCCTGTTTGAATTAAATACAATCACTCTGTAAATAGGAGGTAAAGTGCCGTAATAGTTTTACATTCTAAATTATTCGTATGCAGTGGATCAGATACCGGGCTTTGCAGCACCAAACCGTACAAAAAAGTCGAGAGAAAACTTTTCAGGATGCCTTGATTCAATCCTGTACCAACCTGGAGACCGATGCGTTACAGCAATATTTCAACAAGTGTGCGCCTTACAAGGTGCGGGAAGCGATGGCGCGCTTCAATGACTTTTTTGAGTACCTGTGGAAGCTGCATCCGGAAGACTGGTGGGTGCGCAGGGTGCAGGGAAAAAACTCCACACAGGATAACCGCCATACCCTGCACTTTGAAGTATATGCCGGTAACCAACCCATACCGTATGCGGGCTTCAGCATTTCATACGATTATACGTTCGGCGGTCAGTTGAATGATTTATTTATCAGCCATTATTATATTTTATCAGACACTTTATTGATGCAAAACTAATGATGGGTATATTTCCATTCGATTAAACCTAATGGATTGATTACTTTTGGGTGCTGATAACCACACCGCATGGAGCAACTTTTTTTCAACTCAGGCCATCTGGACAAAGTGCTGTTATGGCTTTTCCTTTTTTGTGCGACTGCGGGCAAAGTAACCGCACAGACTGAAATCTATTTTGATCAGGGGGTTGATTACATTCAGCGGTCGATGAACCACAAGGCCGATTCTGTTTTTTCATTGATTTTACGTCAGGAGAAAGATCCGGAATTAAGATCTATGGCGTTGCGTTACCGGGGGATGGCGCGCGAGGCCCTGGGCCGGTATAGTTTGGCGGTGTCTGATTATAACCAGGCCATTACACTGGATGCCGGGGATATCGGGTTGTATGTACAGCGCGGGAAAGCGTATATGCTTATGGGTGAGGTTGCCGAAGCGGTGAAAGATTTTCAACGGGTGATACAAAAAGACAAAAAGGGGCCCGACGGTCGCCAGGCAATGGAATATCTCGCAGATGTATCCCTGGATGAAGGCGAGTTTGATCAGGCGGTGCAATATTATACGCAGATTATACAGATTGAACCTAAGAATGGAAAACATTATTACATGCGTGCGATGGCCAAGTTAAAAGGGATTGAGGCCCGGCCTGATTACAAAACCAATAACTCGAACCGGCAGGCTGCCTGTAAAGACCTGTTGAAGTCGATTCAGTTAGGTTATACCTACGCCCGGGAGCTGCAGAAGGAATATTGTGAGGATTGATATGTTGCATTAACTTTTTTCATTTACTGGCAAATGTTTTCATATACATTGGTCGAGGTGTATTTTCAACCTGATTGTTCAGGAATAAAAGATCATTTCTCCTGGGCTCAATTCTATTCCATTGAAATCAGTTCCGGAATAGGGGGAGTTGATCAATGCAGTGTTACCCAATTAGCACAACAAATAGGTTTTGAACACGCCGGTATTATTTTGTAATTTCACTGTGGGGTTTGAGGGTATGGTGCTCCCCGGGGTAATTGCCCAATAAGGGGTACGTTATTTTATTCCTTAGTCGGTTTACAACGTCTGTTGTTATCTGTTTTATGCTACCAATACTGAGTGTTTGTTATTCATGCAATGTAATACCCCGATTTACCCATCTTCGAGGTATTGAACACGCCGGTATTATTTTGTAATTTCACTGTGGGGTTTGAGGGTATGGTGCTCCCCGGGGTAATTACCCAATAAGGGGTATAATATTTTATTCGTTAGTCGGCATACAACAACTGTTGTTATCTGTTTTATTCTACCAATACTGAGTGTTTGTTATTCATGCAATTTAATACCCCTGTTTTTCCACCTTCGAGGTTTTGAACACGCCGGTATTATTTTGTAATTTCACTGTGGGGTTTGAGGGTATGGTGCTCCCCGGGGTGATTACCCTTTTTGGGTTATGAATTTTTATTTCCTCAATCGCCATGTGGGGCCTGTTGCAATATCTTTTTTACCATTACCAATTTTGTTATCCAATCATCTGAAACACTACATTTACGTTGCCATTAAAATTGCCTCATATCATCATACAACCCAATTAATTTAATCTCCATTAAAATTGGTGTGCGTAAAAGCTAAAAAATTTAGTAATTTAGCGCAATCAATACATCTTCATGCCACAACGGGTTATTGCGCATATCGATCTGGACTGCTTTTTTGTTTCGGTAGAATGTTTGAAGCAGCCTCACCTGAAGGGGAAGCCTATTATTGTGGGTGGTTCGTCGCGCAGGGGGGTGGTGTCAGCCTGCAGTTATGAAACCAGGAAGTTTGGGGTGCACTCGGCGATGCCGATGGCGCAGGCCATGAGGTTGTGTCCGGATGCCATCATTGTAAAAGGTTCGCACCATGAGTACGGTCATTATTCAGGTGTGGTTACTGATATCATTCGGGATCAGGTACCGCTTTTTGAAAAAGCTTCGATTGATGAGTTTTACATCGACCTGACAGGCACAGAGAAATATTTTGGAGGTGCTGATTTGATTAAAAGGTTGAAACAAAAAATTGTGAAAGAAACGGGGTTGCCATTATCCTGTGGTATAGGCTCGAGCAGGATGATCAGCAAACTGGCTGCCAATGAGGCGAAACCCAACGGTTTCCTGGAAATATTGCCCGGTAAAGAGTGTGATTTTTTATGGAAGATGCCTGTAGAAAAAATGCACATGATTGGGAACAAAACTACCCAGGTGTTGCACTATATGGGAATACGAACCCTGGGTGAGCTGGCCGCAACTCCGGTGGAAACCCTGGAGCAACGCATGGGCAGAACGGGCAGGGTGTTGTGGGAGCGTGCCCATGGAATTGATGACAGTCAGGTAGTGCCTTACCGTGAACAAAAAAGCATCAGCAAAGAAGAAACCTATTTGGACGACACGGGTGATGTGGAGTTTTTGCAGAGTCGTTTGGTGGGCCTGACAGAAAGTGTGTGTTTTGAGTTGCGCCAGATGAAGCGGCATGCATCCACCTTAACGGTAAAACTCAGATACGGGAATTTTGAAACCATCAACCGGCAAATTACCCTGGAACCTACCATGGCGGATCATATCCTCATTCCTCAGGTTAAAAACATCTTTACCTCGATGTACGATACCCGTCGGAAAGTTCGCCTGATTGGCGTGCGGCTGAGTCAGCTTACAGATGCCTGTATACAGGGAGATTTGTTTCAGCATTCCGGCCGGCAGCAGAAATTGTATCATGCCATCGACTCTGTAAAAGATACCTTTGGGAAACACATTCTTCACCGGGCGGGCGGCCATTTGCCAAAAACACCCAAAACATAACCGGGATGTTGGGGCAAAGACATTGTTACAAAGCCATATATATCAATGTGTTACATTTTTACGGTGAGATTCAATGCCATAGGAGTGGCTTTAGAGGCCCTTTTTTGCTAAAAATGTCCTGAAATTTGTGCTGTTTTTGGAAGAATCCTCTTACCTTTGCACCCCCAAATAGTTCTTTAAGGATTATAAGATTGGGAGTTGTGGTGTTTTACCTCAACGCTATCACCAAAAAAAGTAACAATGGCAAAAGAAATTACCGGCTATGTGAAGCTCCAGTGTAAAGGAGGACAAGCCAATCCGGCACCGCCAATCGGCCCGGCCCTGGGTTCGAAAGGGGTGAACATCATGGAGTTCTGCAAACAATTCAATGCAAGAACTCAGGACAAACCAGGAAAAGTACTTCCTGTGTTGATTACAGTGTACGCTGACAAATCTTTCGATTTCATCATCAAAACGCCTCCGGCTGCTGTGCAGTTGATGGATGCTGCTAAATTAAAAGGTGGCAGCAAGGAGCCTAACCGCGTAAAAGTGGGTAAGGTAACCTGGGCTCAGGTTGAAGAAATTGCAAAAGACAAAATGCCTGACCTGAATGCGTTTACCCTCGAAAGTGCGATGAGCATGGTAGCGGGAACTGCACGCAGTATGGGTATCACTGTTGAAGGACAAGCCCCCTGGGATAAAAACTAATTATCAACCTGAATAATACATTTGACATGATTACGAAGAAAAGAAAAATTGCAAATGCTAAGGTTGATCCCAAAAAGGCTTACACCTTAACGGAAGCTTCAGCTTTAGTAAAAGAAGTAAATACAACAAAATTTGATAGTTCTGTTGACCTGCACGTGAAACTGGGTGTTGACCCAAAGAAAGCGGATCAGGCAATTCGCGGAACGGTGTCATTACCTCACGGTACCGGTAAAACGAAGAAAGTACTGGTATTGTGCACGCCTGATAAAGAAGCGGAAGCAACTGCTGCCGGTGCTGATTATGTTGGGCTGGATGAATTTATCACCAAAATTGAAGGTGGCTGGACGGATATCGATGTAATCGTTGCTACTCCTGCCGTGATGCCTAAAATTGGTAAACTCGGTAAAGTGCTCGGTCCTCGTAACCTGATGCCGAACCCTAAAACCGGAACCGTTACCAATGATGTGGGTACTGCTGTAACCGACCTGAAAGGTGGTAAAATCGCCTTCAAGGTTGATAAAGTGGGTATCATTCACGCCTCTGTTGGACGTGTGAGTTTTTCTCCGGAAAAAATCGCTGAAAACAGCCAGGAATTCATCAATGCTATCATTAAACTGAAACCTGCTACTTCAAAAGGTACTTACCTGAGAGGAGTTAGCATGGCCAGCAGCATGAGTCCGGGTATTATGGTAGATACAAAATCAGTAACTAACTAATCTGGTGCATTACCGGGTACAAAAACATTTGTTATGACAAAACAGGAAAAAAACGAAGTCATCGAGTTACTGAAAGGTAAGTTCGAACAGTATAATAACTTCTACATTACAGATACTGAAAGCCTGACGGTTGAGCAGGTTTCCACTTTGCGTCGCCATTGTTTCAATAAGAACATTGAAATGAAGGTGGCAAAGAATACATTGATCCGCAAGGCACTGGAAAGCATTGATGCTGAAAAGTATGCGGGTGTGTACGATGCTCTGCACAAAGTAACGGCGCTGATGTTCAGCGACAATCCGAAAGATCCCGCTTTAATCCTGAGTGGTTTTCGCAAGGAAAGTAACAACACCAAGCCTGAATTGAAAGCAGCGTTCATTAACGGAGATGTATTTGTGGGCGACAATCAACTCAAAGCCTTAACACAAATCAAAACGAAGAACGAATTGATTGGCGAGGTGATTGGATTGTTGCAATCTCCTATACAGCGCGTGATCGGTGCTTTGCAAAACAGGCCCGAGGCTGCGGAAGCTGCAGTAGAAGGTTAATAACGCGCCGCGGTGCGGTTGCATGAAAAGGTATTTTTTTTTAATAACATATCCGCCGGAGTTCCTGTTTAAACGGATCAATGAAGGCGGAAAAAAACAAACACAAAAATGGCAGACGTAAAATCACTGGCAGAAAGCCTGGTAGGCTTAACAGTAAAAGAAGTTCAGGAATTGGCAGAGTTCTTAAAAACAGAATACGGTATTGAACCGGCTGCTGCAGCAGTAGTAGTAGCTGCAGGTGGCGACGGTGGTGGTGCCGCTGCTGAAGAAAAAACTTCTTTCGATGTAATCCTGAAATCAGGTGGTGCTAACAAACTGGCTGTAGTTAAAATCGTTAAAGATTTAACCGGCCTTGGTTTGAAAGAAGCGAAAGATCTGGTAGATGGTGCTCCAAAGCCTGTTAAAGAAGGCGTTGACAAAGCCACTGCTGAAGAACTGAAAGCAAAATTAACTGAGGCTGGCGCTGAGGTTGAAATTGCCTAAGCCTTACCGGAATGAATATTTTAAAGGCCATCCAAACGGATGGCCTTTTTCGTTATTAACTGTTGTTTGTGCTGTTGAACTTTTGAACATATATAATATTTTGCCATAACAATTTCCTAAGGTAAATTTACACACATAATTTATGTGTATTATGCGTAATCTTATACTAATCTGCTTCGCAATCATCATCACCAACTCCCTGGCTGCACAAACACTTTCTCCTGGCGACATACATCCCACTGCAAAATACATCGATGCCGATAGACTCGACGAGTTTAGCAAAGGCAGGGCATTGGTGAAAAAAGGTAATCGGGTCGGGCTTATAAATGCCGACGGTAGCTTTGCGGTACCGTTAGGTAAATACAGTTTTATCCGTTTGCTAAGATCTAAAGATGCTTTAGGGTCTTCCACTGATCGTGTATACCCTTCTTCGGGTATCTATTTAGCTGAAAATTCAGAAATCCTGCTTCCTGGAGGTAAAGTGAACAAACTTCTTACAGGGGTTGATAAAATCGCACCGAACAACGAATACCTTTATGGTTCCCACAACAATGCGCTTGAGAATACTGTTTTACATATTGAATCAGGTACAAAATCGGTGATTCCATTCTCAGCTTTTATGTCGCAGTACGGCGCAGGACTCATCCCATTCAATTCCAGAACCAATTCCCGTTTCGGCTTCATGGATGTAAAAGGAAAAGTGATTGTTGGCCAGCAGTTCCAAACCGTATGGCCTTTTTATGATGATAGCCTGGCGAAAGTGATCGTGACAGGACCTGATGGTTCACAGAAATTTGGCTTTATCAATACAAAAGGGGAGCTAGCCATCCCCGCAAAATACTCTGTGGCACCTTCTGATTTTTACAATGGTACGGCCATCGTTTTTACTGTGAACAATCCTGAATTCAGTATGGCTCTCATCAATACGAAAGGCGAGATCATAAAAAAGTATAACAAGTATGAGGTAATCAATCTCAACCCTAATTACGGATTTAAAATGATTAACGGGGTAAGGATTTTCAAAGACCACGTGATTATGGCTGATGGGAAAATGGTTAAAAAATCTGATTTCCTGGGCATGTACGGTATAACGCCGAAGTATGAACGCGAAAGTCTCACTTTGTCTGATCATGAAGATGAGGGCAGAATTTATTTTAAACGCCAGTTTGTTAAAAACAAGAGGCCGGCTCACTCCACTGGCATCTATGATCTTAAAACGAAAAAAATTATTGAAACCCCTTTTACAAGTCCTTTAAAATTCGACCCGGTTTCCGGTCTGGCACATGCAATAGTTGCTGATGGCTTAACCGGGAAAACCATCGAAGGCTATGTTAACCAAGAGGGCATATTTATGCTGGTGAAACAGCCACCTTCCGGCTGGTAAGTTATCCATTGAGGCAGGTAAATTATCATGTCATTGCAGGAGGGTTAGCAATGTGTTCTTTCCTACATAACAACGTTTTCTGCAAGGGACGTTGCGGGAACATAAATGAGAGCAGGCCGGTGGAAGAAGCCGCTACTGCGCTGGAGGTCTTAAAGTTAATGGACTTGCTGAAGAAGATGATGTAGATGAAAATAGAGATTTTTGATGAAAACCAGTTTGTGCTTCTTGCTGAAGAACTGAAAGCAAAATTAACTGAGGCTGGCGCTGAGGTTGAAATTGCCTAAGCCTTCTATACAACATAGCTTTAAAGCCGGAGAGCAATCTTCGGCTTTTTCTTTATACAAAACCCCTCCTTTTATTGGTCAATATTTAGAGTTTTCTTGACCATTTTATGACGTACAATCCGGTGATTCTCATAAAAAATAGCCGCGTTTTAGCAAAAATCTTACCAAAACCTAAAAATTCGGCAAAAAATGGGCAATAATTGGTTCGGATTTACTACCTTTGCCCTCCTTTAATTTCGGGTTAGTGGCATTTGTTGTAATAACGTGTGTACGCTACCTGAGTTAAAGCCTCCATTTTAAAAGCTTTTACTACAATATGTCTGCAATCAAATCTACTTCTGACCAGCGTATCAACTTCGGAAAAGTTGAGCTCCTGGCGGAAACCCCCGATTTACTCGGTATCCAGATCCAGTCTTTTAAAGATTTTTTCCAGTTAGAAACCACGCCCGACAAAAGAAATAATGAAGGGTTATTCCGTGTGTTCAAGGAAAACTTTCCGATTACGGATACACGAAACATTTTTGTGCTGGAATTTCTGGATTACTATGTAGATCCTCCACGCTACACTATTGAAGAGTGTATTGAAAGAGGATTAACGTATGCCGTTCCGCTGAAAGCGAAACTGCGTTTGAGTTGTAATGACGAAGAGCACGTAGATTTTCAGACCATTGTTCAGGATGTGTTTTTGGGAAATATCCCTTACATGACTCCCCGCGGAACCTTCGTGATCAACGGAGCTGAGCGTGTAGTAGTAAGTCAGTTACACCGTTCACCGGGCGTATTCTTTGGTCAGTCTGTTCACCCGAACGGCACCAAGATTTACTCTGCCCGTGTTATTCCGTTTAAAGGAGCCTGGATGGAATTTGCTACCGATATCAACAACGTAATGTTTGCGTATATCGATCGTAAAAAGAAATTCCCGGTTACCACTTTATTACGTTCTATCGGTTATGAAACCGATAAGGATATCCTTGAATTGTTCGGCATGGCCGACGAGGTGAAGGTGGATAAGAAAACACTCGAGAAAAATATTGGCAAGCGTTTGGCTGCCCGTGTATTGCGTACCTGGTTTGAAGACTTCGTAGATGAGGATACCGGTGAAGTGGTTTCTATTGAAAGAAATGAAGTGATTTTAGAGCGTGATACCGTTCTGGATGAAGAGAACGTGGCCATGATCCTGGAGATGGATGTGAAGAGTGTGTTCATTCAGAAAGAAGAAGTGAGTGGTGATTATGCTATCATTTACAACACCCTGAACAAGGATACATCAAACAGTGAACTGGAAGCGGTTCAACACATCTACAAGCAACTGCGTGGTGCAGATGCACCGGATGATGAAACCGCCCGTGGTATCATTGATAAATTGTTCTTCTCTGATAAGCGTTATGATTTGGGCGAGGTAGGCCGTTACAAAATCAACCGCCGCCTGGGCCTGAATATGCCTTTGGATAAGAAAGTACTCACCAAAGACGATATCATTTCCATCATTAAATACCTCGTGTTGCTTACCAATGGTAAGAGTGAGGTGGATGATATCGATCACCTCAGCAACCGCCGTGTACGTACCGTAGGCGAGCAGTTGTATGCACAGTTCGGTGTGGGTCTGGCCCGTATGGCACGTACCATCCGCGAACGTATGAATGTACGCGACAATGAAGTATTTACTCCGGTAGATCTGATCAACGCGCGTACCCTGTCTTCTGTTATCAATTCGTTTTTCGGAACTTCTCAGTTATCGCAGTTCCTTGACCAAACCAACCCACTGAGTGAGATTACGCACAAGCGTCGTATTTCCGCACTCGGACCCGGTGGTTTGAGTCGTGAGCGTGCCGGCTTTGAGGTGCGTGACGTACACTACTCTCACTACGGACGTTTATGTACTATTGAAACACCGGAAGGTCCGAACATTGGTTTGATCTCTACGCTCTGCGTACATGCCAAAATCAATGAAATGGGCTTCATCGAAACGCCTTACCGTAAAGTAGATAACGGTAAAGTAGACATGAAGAAAATTACTTTCCTGAGTGCCGAAGAAGAAGATACCGCTAAAATTGCCCAGGCAAACGTAGATATCGACGAGAAAGGAAACTTTGTGGAAGATATGATTAAGTCGCGCCAAACAGGCGACTTCCCGATCCTGGAAAAAACAGAAGTGGAATATATGGATGTGGCGCCCAACCAGATTGTTGGATTGAGTGCTTCACTGATTCCGTTCCTGGAGCATGATGATGCCAACCGTGCGTTGATGGGATCGAACATGCAACGTCAGGCTGTACCGCTGATCAAACCTCAGGTGCCTATCGTGGGTACCGGTTTGGAAGGAAAGGCAGCACGCGATGCACGTATTCAGATCCATGCAGAAGGAGACGGTGTGGTGGAATTTGTGGATGCCAATGAAATTCATGTACGTTACAAGCGCAGTGAAAATCAGCAACTGGTAAGCTTTGAGGATGATTTGAAGATTTACAAACTCACCAAGTTTGTACGCACCAACCAGGAAACCTGCATCAACTTACGCCCGGCCGTTAAGAAAGGTCAGAAAATATCAGAAGGTGATTTCCTTACTGAAGGATATGCTACCAAAGGTGGTGAGCTGGCACTCGGTAGAAACCTGAAAGTGGCGTTCATGCCATGGAAAGGATACAACTTCGAGGATGCGATTGTAATCAACGAAAAAGTAGTGAAGGAAGACCTGTTTACGTCTATCCATATCAGTGAGTTTGAAACAGAAGTGCGTGATACCAAACTGGGTGAAGAAGAATTAACTCCGGATATTCCGAACGTAAGTGAAGAAGCTACTAAGGATCTGGATCAGAATGGTATCATCCGCATTGGGGCAACCATTAAGGAAGGGGATATCATTATCGGTAAGATTACACCGAAAGGTGAAAGTGATCCTACTCCGGAAGAGAAACTCCTGCGTGCCATCTTCGGTGATAAAGCCGGTGATGCCAAGGATGCTTCTCTGAAAGCACCGAGCGGAACAGAAGGTGTGGTGATCAATAAAAAATTATTCCAGCGTGCGAAGAAAGATAAGAATGCCAAAGTGCGTGAGAAGGCTTTGCTGGAGAAAATTGAAAAAACACACGAGAAAAATGAAGAAGACCTGATGCAGATGCTGCAGCAAAAACTGCAGGTGTTGCTGAAGGATAAAACCAGTCAGGGTGTAACCAACAACTTCGGTGAAGTGTTGATTGGTAAAGGCGTGAAGTTCAATGCCAAGAACCTGGCCGGTATTGATTATGTAAATGTGAATCCACTGGGATGGAGCGGAGATGCGAAAACAGACGATCTCATCAACACCCTGTTGCACAATTACAACATCAAATTCAACGAAGAGTTAGGACGTTACAAGCGTGAGAAATTCAACATCTCAATCGGTGATGAACTGCCTGCCGGTGTATTGAAACTCGCTAAGGTGTACATGGCTGTGAAGCGTAAACTGAAAGTGGGAGATAAGATGGCCGGACGCCACGGTAACAAAGGGATTGTGGCTAAGATTGTACGTGCTGAAGATATGCCGTTCCTGGAAGACGGAACACCGGTGGATATTGTATTGAATCCGTTGGGTGTACCTAGCCGTATGAACCTCGGACAGATTTACGAAACCGTACTGGGCTGGGCCGGAGAGAAATTAGGAGTTCGTTTTGCTACACCTATATTCGATGGTGCTACCGTAGAGGAAATTGATGAGCACATCAACCAGGCCGGCTTACCAAAGTTTGGTCATACATACCTCTATGATGGTGAAACCGGAGACCGTTTCGATCAGCGCGCTACGGTAGGTATTATTTACATGATTAAACTGCACCACATGGTGGATGATAAGATGCACGCCCGTTCTATCGGACCGTACAGCTTAATCACACAACAACCACTGGGTGGTAAGGCGCAGTTTGGTGGACAACGATTTGGTGAGATGGAGGTTTGGGCACTGGAAGCTTATGGTGCATCCAACATCTTACAGGAATTGCTGACACTGAAATCAGATGATATCATCGGAAGAGCGAAAACGTACGAAGCAATCGTAAAAGGCGACAATATTCCAAGAGCCGGAATTCCTGAATCGTTCAATGTACTTGTACATGAACTGAGGGGTCTCGGTCTGGATCTGAAGTTCGAATAACATTTAGGGAAACTGCCGCCATGTGTTCCTGTAATGCATGGCCGGCCGTTTTACCAGACACTGTTGTTCATCATTTATCAAAAATTATCAATTTAGAATATGGCATTCAAAAAAGAAAATCGTCCTAAATCAACGTTTTCTCAAATAACAATCGGATTAGCTTCTCCCGACAGTATTCTTGAAAGAAGCTTCGGAGAAGTACTGAAGCCTGAAACCATCAACTACCGTACCTACAAACCGGAAAGAGATGGTCTTTTCTGTGAAAGAATTTTCGGCCCGGTAAAAGATTACGAATGTGCTTGCGGAAAGTACAAGCGTATCCGTTACCGTGGTATTGTTTGCGACCGCTGCGGGGTGGAAGTAACTGAAAAGAAAGTACGCCGCGAGCGCATCGGGCACATCAAACTGGTGGTGCCTATCGTACATATCTGGTATTTTAAATCATTGCCCAACAAGATCGGTTATCTGCTGGGGATGAGTTCCAAGAAACTGGAAAGCATCATTTACTACGAACGTTTCGTGGTGATTCAATCCGGCGTTCGTGCCGATAAAGGACAGAACTACGGTGATCTGTTGTCAGAAGAAGAGTATCTGGATATCCTGGATGCTTTGCCGAAAGAAAATCAGATGCTGCCGGATGAGGATCCTGAAAAATTCATCGCCAAGATGGGTGCAGAAGCAGTTTCTGCCATGCTGGAAAGACTCGATTTGGATCAGTTAAGTTTTGATTTACGTCATGCTGCTGCCAACGAAACTTCACAACAACGTAAAGCAGACGCATTAAAGCGTTTAAGCGTTGTAGAAAGTTTCCGCGACGCCAATACACGCATCCTGAATCGTCCGGAGTGGATGGTGATGCAATATATTCCCGTGATTCCACCGGAATTGCGTCCGTTGGTTCCACTGGATGGTGGCCGTTTCGCCTCCTCCGATCTGAATGATTTGTACCGCAGGGTAATCATCCGTAACAACCGTTTGAAGCGTTTGCTTGAAATTAAAGCGCCTGAAGTAATTCTTCGTAACGAGAAGCGTATGCTGCAGGAAGCCATTGATTCATTGTTCGATAACAGCCGTAAATCAAATGCGGTGAAGGCTGAAGGCGGACGTGCACTGAAATCACTCAGCGATGTGCTGAAAGGTAAGCAGGGCCGTTTCCGTCAGAACCTGTTGGGTAAGCGTGTGGATTATTCCGGCCGTTCGGTTATTGTGGTGGGGCCGGAATTGAAAATGCATGAGTGTGGTTTACCAAAAGATATGGCGGCTGAACTGTTCAAACCGTTTATCATCCGTAAGCTGATTGAGCGCGGTATTGTTAAAACAGTAAAGAGTGCACGCAAACTGGTAGATAAGAAAGAAGCCATTATCTGGGATATCCTGGAGAATATACTGAAAGGGCATCCGGTAATGTTAAACCGTGCCCCAACGCTTCACCGTTTGTCTATCCAGGCATTCCAGCCTAAACTGATTGAAGGTAAAGCCATTCAGTTACACCCGTTGGTAACTACGGCCTTCAACGCCGACTTTGACGGTGACCAGATGGCGGTACACGTTCCGTTGAGCAATGCGGCCATTCTGGAAGCACAGTTGCTGATGTTGTCATCGCACAATATCCTCAACCCACAAAACGGTACGCCGATCACCCTGCCTTCACAGGACATGGTATTGGGACTGTACTACATCACTAAAGGAAAGAAATCAACCGAAACTGAAATAGTAAAAGGAGAAGGTAAAGCGTTTTACTCTCCTGAAGAAGTAATCATTGCCTACAATGAGAAGCGTGCTGATTTGCATGCGAACATCAAAGTAAAGGTGAACGTACGCCAGGCAGATGGTACGCTGATCAACAAACTGATTGAAACCACCGTAGGTCGTGTAATCTTCAATCAGTTCGTACCTAAGGAAGTAGGTTTTGTGAACGCATTGCTTACGAAGAAAAACCTGCGTGAAATCATCGGTGACATCATCAAATGGACAAGTGTACCGGCAACGGCTAAGTTCCTGGATGATATCAAAACACTCGGATACCGCATGGCCTTCAAAGGCGGATTGTCGTTCAATATCAACGACCTGATTATCCCGGCGGTGAAAGCAGAACTGGTTGAAAATGCTAAGTCTGAAGTTGCCGAAGTGTGGGATAGCTACAACATGGGTTTGATTACGAACAACGAGCGTTACAACCAGATTATTGACATCTGGAGCCGGGTAGATACTAAGGTAACGGAAACGCTTATACGCGAATTAGCAATCGATAAACAAGGGTTCAACTCAGTGTTTATGATGCTGGATTCAGGCGCGAGGGGAAGTAAGCAGCAGATCAAGCAGCTGGCAGGTTTGAGGGGATTGATGGCTAAGCCACGTAAATCAGGTTCTTCCGGTTCTGAGATTATTGAAAACCCGATTCTTGCAAACTTCAAAGATGGTTTGAGTGTATTGGAATACTTCATTTCTACGCACGGTGCCCGTAAAGGTCTTGCCGATACGGCCCTGAAAACAGCCGATGCCGGTTATCTGACCCGTAGGCTGGTGGATGTGGCTCAGGATGTAGTAATCAATGAAGAAGATTGCGGTACCCTGCGCGGTATTGCAGCTCAGGCACTGAAAGACAACGAAGATATCATTGAACCACTGAGCGACAGGATTGAAGGACGTACCTCATTGCACGATGTATTACATCCTGTAACGGGTGAACTGATCATCAAAGCCGGTGAAGAGATTGGTCCGGATGACGCACGCCGTATCGAGGAAATCGGTATTGAAACCGTTGAGATCCGCTCTGTACTTACCTGCGAAAGCAAGCGTGGAGTTTGTGTGAAATGCTATGGTAAGAACCTGGCTTCCGGTATGATGGCACAGCGTGGTGATGCGGTTGGTATCATTGCTGCACAGTCGATCGGTGAACCGGGAACACAGCTTACCCTGCGTACCTTCCACGTGGGTGGTGTGGCAGGCTCTGCATCTGTTGAATCATCATTGGTTGCCAAGTTCGACGGAACCCTGCAGTTCGACGGGTTGCGTACGGTAAGCACCGAAGATGCTGAAGGTAAAAAGATACAAGTGGTTATCGGTCGTACCGGTGAAGTAAGAAATATCGACGTTGCTTCTGAACGTTTACTGAACACCATGCACATTCCTTACGGATCGGTGCTGAAAGTGAAGGACGGCCAGAAAGTACAGAAGGGTGATGTGATTTGTACCTGGGATCCGTTCAACAACGTAATCATCGCTGAAGCCAACGGTACCATTAAGATGGAAGCGGTAATTGAAGGGGTTACCTTCCGTGAGGAGGCTGACGAACAAACAGGTCACCGCGAAAAAGTGGTTATCGATACAAAAGATAAAACCAAATTACCTACCATTATTGTGGAAGGTAAAGACAAGAAATCATACAACCTTCCGGTAGGTTCACACATTGTAGTGGAAGAAGGTGAAGAGGTGAGAAGTGGACAGGTGCTTGTGAAGATTCCTCGTATCCTCAGCAAACTGAAGGATATCACGGGAGGTTTACCACGCGTAACTGAACTGTTTGAAGCCCGTAACCCAAGCAACCCTGCGGTGGTGTGCGAAATTGATGGTGTGGTAACCTTTGGCACGATCAAGCGCGGTAACCGTGAGATTGTTGTAGAAGCCAAAGATGGCGTGGTGCGCAAGTACCTCGTACCATTGAGCCGCCAGATCCTGGTGCAGGACGGAGACTTTGTAAAAGCAGGTGCTGCGCTGAGTGACGGACAAATTGCTCCGGCAGACATCCTCAACATTAAAGGCCCGTTTGCCGTTCAGGAATATGTGGTGAATGAAATTCAGGAAGTATACCGACTGCAAGGTGTAAAAATCAATGACAAGCATATTGAAGTGATTGTTCGCCAGATGATGCGCAAGGTTACGATTGAAGATGCAGGAGATACTAAATTCCTGGAAGGAGATACAGAAGATCGCGCTGACTTTAACGCAGAGAACGATTACATCTTTGATAAGAAAGTAATCACCGATCATGGCGAAAGCACGAAGTTGAAAACCGGACAGATTGCTACACTGCGTGAAGTACGTGAAGAAAACTCCATACTGCGCCGTGCCGATAAAAAACTGGTTGAATACCGCGATGCGAAGCCGGCAACTTCATCTCCTTTGTTGTTAGGTATTACCAAAGCCTCACTGGGTACGCACAGCTGGATTTCAGCGGCATCGTTCCAGGAAACGACTAAGGTGTTGAGTTCAGCAGCTATTCAGGGTAAAACCGATCTGATGCTAGGATTGAAAGAAAACGTAATTACAGGCCACCACATCCCGGCGGGTACCGGTTTACGTGAATTCGAGAACATGATCGTAGGCAGCAAGGAAGAATACGAATTGCTGATGACTACCAAGGAAGCGATGAGCTTTGATGAGGAAGAATAATGCATCTCACTGAAAATACATTACACAAGAGCAGGCGGTTGTCTGCTCTTTTTTTTGTAGTTAAGCCTATACTAAAAAAGCACAGGTAGCACGGTGTTCAGCTACTTTACAGTATCTTGCCGCCTGAAATAAATGAATATGAAACAATTGTCTCTCGTATTAAACGTAGTGTTACTGGTGGCCGTAGGCATACTCTATTACCTGCATTTTTCAAAGAAAGATTCAGGCAACACCAAACCGGCGGTAGTTCGCGCCGCACCGGTAAGTTCAGATGGGAAAGTGGTGGCTCCGCTGATTGCCTATGTTGAACTGGATTCACTGAATGAAAAAATTACGTTTATTAAAAATAAGCGCAAGGAACTGGAGGCAGAGCAAAAAACTATTGAACAGGAATGGGAAAACGGCTATCGCGATCTAGAGCGTCAGCGGGATAATTTTCTGAAGAGAGGAAATTCCATTACCCAGGAAGAAGCACAGCAAATGCAGATGTCTCTGATGAGCCAGCAGGAGAAAATTGATGAGCGCAAGCAAACCAAGGTGCAGAAACTCAGTGAACGTAGTTTCAATGCCATGGATGATATTCAGAAAAAGCTCAAGGAGTTTATGGAAGAATACAACCGTGAGAAAAACTATATGTACATACTCACCACCGGAACCGGGTTGGATTATCTGGTGTACAAAGATTCAACACTCAATATTACCAAAGATGTAATTGAGGGGATGAATCAAAAATTAAATGCCGGTAAGCAGTAGATATTTAATAATAGATTAAATTGAATCCCGGACCGTAACTGGTTCGGGATTTTTTTATTACCGATTACAAACTGTGTATGAGTACAAAGGCAAAAGAATTTTTACCCACCCTGGGGTTGTTTGATGCTACAATGATTGTGGCGGGTTCTATGATTGGCTCGGGCATCTTCATAGTAAGCGCAGATATTACCAGAAACGTAGGCAGTGCCGGCTGGCTGATAGCGGTTTGGCTGATTACCGGATTTATGACGCTGATTGCGGCATTAAGTTATGGAGAACTAAGTGCGATGTTTCCTAAAGCGGGCGGGCAATATGTTTATTTGAAGGAAGCATTTAATCCGCTGGCCGGCTTTCTGTATGGATGGAGCCTGTTTGCCGTCATTCAAACCGCTACCATTGCGGCAGTGGGGGTGGCCTTTTCAAAATTTGCCGGTTACTTTTTTAAAGTGATGGAGGTAACGGATGAAAATGTGTTGATGCAACTGGGTTCGTTAAAGATTTATCCGGCGCAGTTGCTTTCTATCTTCATCATTATATTACTAACGTACATCAATACACGAGGAGTGAAGGAAGGCAAGTGGCTGCAGGGTGTATTCACTGTGGTTAAGTTGGCATCGTTGTTTGGATTGATTGTGTTTGGTTTCATAGTGGCTGCCGACGCCACTATCTGGAACAACAACTGGGACAATGCCTGGCAGATGGTAAACCGCGATCAGACAGGCGCTGTAATCGGAGGTGTGGCGGGAAGCGCCGTGATGGGAGCAATTGCTGCCGCAATGGTTGGGTCTATCTTTAGCAGTGATGCATGGAATAATGTAACCTTCATTGCCGGTGAGGTGAAAAATCCTAAACGGAATATTGGGTTGGCGCTTTTTCTCGGAACCCTGATTGTTACCATTATTTATGTAGCCGCCAATCTGATGTACATCAGCGTAATGCCTCTGGAAAGTATAGCCGCCGCTCCACATGACCGGGTGGCTGTTTCTGCCGGCCAGATTATATTCGGTGATGTGGGGTCCTATGTAATTGCCGCCATGATTATGGTATCTACTTTCGGCTGCAATAACGGATTGATTCTGGCAGGTGCCAGGGTGTATTACACTATGGCAAAAGACGGATTGTTTTTTAAACAAACCGCACAGCTGAACCGGTTCAGTGTACCGGCTGTAGGATTATGGATTCAGTGTGTGGTAGCATCGTTGCTCTGCCTCAGTGGACGCTACGGTGATTTACTGGATATGATTTCCTTTGTGGTAGTGCTGTTTTATGCAATCACTATAGCAGGCATATTCGTACTGCGGAAAAAAAGGCCGGATGCAGAAAGGCCCTATCGTGCGTTTGGTTATCCGGTGTTGCCGGCATTGTACATCCTGATGGCACTCACTTTCTGTGTGCTACTGATTGGATTTAAGCCGGCTTATGCCTTGTGGGGACTTATTATAACACTTTGTGGCATTCCAATGTATTATCTTGCGGTTCGAAATAAAGCTTTGCCAACCGAAACATCATAATTATGATAAGCAATATTTGTAATAGTGTTTTTGAAGCATGCATCCGGGATTACCATGTGAAAGATCATGTGGACACACCGCTCAGTAATCCTTATCCAAAAGATCGCTTCGAACATTTGTTGTATATGAAAAACTGGATTGATACGGTTCAGTGGCACCTGGAAGATATTATCCGTAATCCGGAAATAAATCCGGTGGAAGCCCTGGCCATTAAGCGCCGTATTGATCATTCGAATCAGGAACGTACCGATGTGGTTGAATATATTGATTCTTATTTCTTATCGAAGTATGCTGAGGTGAAACCACAGCCTGATGCCACCATCAACACAGAGAGTGTAGCCTGGGCGATTGATCGCCTGTCGATCCTTGCATTGAAGATTTATCACATGGAGCAGGAAGCATCCAGGCCTACTGCCACCGAGTTGCACCGAAATTCCTGCCGTGAAAAACTGGCCGTGCTGTTGGAACAACGGGCTGACTTATCGAACGCCATTGATACACTGCTCAGCGACATTGAACAGGGAAAAAAATACATGAAAGTGTATAAGCAAATGAAAATGTACAATGATGAGTCGCTGAATCCGGTACTGTACAATAAATCAAGCTAACCCATTGCTCTGCTATACCGGATATACCGGAAGTTATTAACTGATGCTAAGTTCAATGCACATTTTTTAGGGGCTTTGTCTGACATCTCCTCACTTGCGACAATTTTTTTATGCCTGCATAACGATATGTATGAGGTTTTAACTCTATATGCCTAAGGTGGGTTGCAGTCACCCTTTTATTTTAATCAGTCTGTTTGTTCTTTCATTTTCAGCAAGAGCATACATGCTGTAAATGAGTAAGAGGATAACCTTAAAAAATGGACAAAAGGAAAACTTGTTGATGCAATATTTAAAGTAATTTCACCCCATAATCAAATGGATATGCAACCTTACGCTTTAGTGATTCACGGCGGTGCCGGAACTATTTTAAAATCGGATATGACTCCGGAACTGGAACAGCTTTATATGGAAGGCTTACAAAGTGCGCTGGATGCCGGTTATGCAGTACTCGAACAAGGTGGTACTGCTGTGAATGCGGTGAAGGCAGCTATTGTGGTATTGGAAGATAATTTACTGTTCAATGCAGGCCGTGGATCGGTGTTTACCAAAAAAGGGGTTCAGGAAATGGATGCTGCCTTAATGGATGGCGCTACCCTCAATGCCGGTGCCATTGCAGCCGTTCGGAACGTGCGTAATCCTATCGAGCTTGCCGCAGAAGTGATGCACAACAGCAATCATGTGTTCCTGAGTGGGAAGGGTGCCAATGATTTTGCAATCAAACAGGGTATTAAACTGGAGCCGGATGATTATTTCTTTTCTCAGTTTCGCTACGATCAATGGAAAGAAATCAGAGACAGTGATAATTATTCCCTGGATCATACGCATCAGAATATCCAGGAATTGATGAAGGATAAAAAATTCGGAACGGTAGGAGCCTGTGCCTGTGATCAGCAGGGAAATATTGCTGCAGGTACCAGTACCGGTGGAATGACGAATAAGAAATATGGGAGAATTGGCGACAGTCCGGTGATAGGTTCTGGCACATACGCCAACAATCAAACCTGTGCCATCAGTTGCACAGGGCACGGAGAGCCATTCATCCGCGCAGTAGCGGCACATAATGTGAGTTGTTTGATGGAGTATAAAAACATGTCGCTTCAGGAAGCCATGGATGAGGTGGTGAACCGCAAATTGGTAGCATTGGAGGGAGAGGGCGGCATGATTGGAATTGATTCTAATGCTAATGTGTCGATGGTGTTTAACAGTGCCGGTATGTACCGGGCCATGCGCAACAGCAAGGGCGAGCAAATCATCGGAATCTACAAGGATTAAGGATATGAAAAAGTACGCATTGATTGTTGCCGGCGGTGCAGGGAAACGTATGAATAGCAGCATACCAAAGCAATTTCATATGTTGAATGATAAGCCCCTGCTGTATTACACGCTCAGGGCTTTTTTAGAGGCCTATGACGACATGCAGATTATTTTAGTTTTGCCCGAAGAATATATTGCAGTAGGTCAGGAAATTATTGATGCATATTTTGATTACTCACGTATACAGATTACTATTGGCGGACGCCAGCGTTTTCATTCGGTACAAAACGGATTGGCCATGGTTGAAGACGAAAGTATAGTAATGGTTCATGATGCAGTTCGATGCCTGATTACTCCTGCGTTGATCCGCCGGTGCTATGAAGCAGTGCTGAAACATGGCAGTGCAATACCGGTGGTGCCCTGTAAGGACAGTATTCGCATGGTTACTGAAGAAGGGAATCAGGCGATTGACCGGAATGCCCTGAGGTTGGTTCAAACGCCCCAGGCGTTTTACAGTAAAATTATTTTACCGGCATTTAAAATTGATTATAAGGAATGGTTTACGGATGAAGCTTCGGTTACGGAAGCGTTCGGACTGAAGTTGCATCTGGTGGAAGGAGAGGAAGAGAATATCAAAGTAACCCATCCGATAGACATGATCGTGGCACAAGCCATATTGAATAGTCGTTCCTCCTAAATGTAGCAACTTCATGAAGCAGTACCTGATGCGGTTGTTGAGATATATTGGAGTGTATCATCCGCTTCAGTCTTTTTACAGGAGCTGTATTTTTTATACCAAGCGTTTTTTTCTCAGGCAACGATTCCGCGCTTATGCCGGCTCCGGATTTACGTGTAATGTATGCGGCCATGCCTATTCGAAGTTTAAGGATGATGAGCCCTCCCCTGAAAATGCAGAGGCTATCAGCAGGCACAAGGTGATTGCGGGTTACGGTAAAAATATCGTGTGTCCGTATTGTATGAGCCATGCCCGGGAGCGATTGGTATTGCTGGTGTTAGAAGCACAATCCGGGTTAACCGGAAAACAGGTATTGCATCTTTCCCCCGAAAGAAATGTATATCCCTATCTCTCACAACGGGCACGCGTAACCGCAGCGGATATACAGCCCGGGTTTTATCAACGTACAGCCAAAAATGTTGAACAGCAGGATGCTACCCGATTCACTTATCCCGATGATACATTTGATTTAATCATTGCCAATCATGTACTCGAACACATTCCGGATGATACACAGGCTATGAGTGAAATTTTCCGTGTGTTGAAGCCCGGTGGGAGCGCTATACTTCAGGTGCCGTATTCAGATGAAATTCCGGCCACACTGGAACAAAAGGATATCAATAATCCGAAAGAGCAGTCGAGGTTATTCGGGCAAAAAGATCATGTGCGTATTTACAGTCGAGGCGGTTATATCAGCAGGTTGCAGGCAGCACGTTTTGAAGTGCGGTTTATTTCTTATGAAGAATTGCAAGCATGGTATGGATATGCCATTCAGGAACAGGAAGGATTTTTCGATATCCGTAAACCGATTATTTAAACCAACGCAACGGAATGGGCAGGTGATTGAAGCGGATGAAAGGATAGGGCTGATGCTGATCGCTCAACTTCTCATAAAAAAAGCCTATCCCCGGTTCATCCGAACCCTCCAAATCCAGCGTATAACCATGGCCCGAAAATTCTTCCACGCATTTCCCGTACAGATAGTAATTGGCTAAACGTTTTTTCCCTTCAGGCAGTAAACAGGATACGAGGTTGTACAGTCTTTTATTCCATTCTATCAGCAACAGCGCCGCTACAATGGATCCCTCCTGTTTGCACAGGCGAATCAACGGTGGCCGTCCAATGGATTGCAAATGGGCACACACCCGGTGGAAATTCCGAAAATCATCTTCACTGAATGCCGGAAGGCGCTTATGATATAAGGATTTATACAGGACGATTACAGAAGCATAATCATAGCTGATTTCATAAGTGAGTTCGTTTTTTTTAGCCCTTCTGTATCGTTTTTGCATGTAGGGCGATGAATGCATGAATTCCGGTTCAGGTTGATGCAGATTTTTGATATAATTATTTCTGAACTGAACTTCATATTGTTCATGTTGAGAAATCGGATTGGCAAAGTTGAGGGTGCACTCTGCAAAGCGATAATGGTGCATCAGGGTTTGAATAAATGCGTCCGTGAGTAACGGACTGTCCGTTGCATGGCCGAATATTCCCAGTTGTTGAATGAATGCCGGTTGATACACATATTGTATACCCAATTTTTTTCTGCAGGGGATTGGCATCACGGCTTCATAATCATTGAGCACTAATGCATTCCAGCGGCCTGCCATCGCATTTAGATAAAAAGAGTATGCATAAACCAATGGATGGGCAGCGTCATCTATACAGGCATCCCATCGTTGCTGGTCAATCGCTTCATATGATAAATGGCGTATCATAATGGAAATTGTGGAAGCCATTTTCTTGGATGCCACTCATTGAAGTTAATACTGAATGAAATGGTTTTGAGAAATCTTTTCTCCGGGATGGTACTTTTTATATAATCTCTGTACACTTTGCTGTACAAAATCGGAATGTAGATGTTGATGGCACGCGCGATGGTTAACTGTACACCTGCATTATACAACAGCCGGTCGTTGCCGGATGATTCCTCCCATGCTTCTGCATAGGTTCCGATATCGGCAAAGATTCTTATGGGCAGTTCAACGGGCAATACAGAGAGTGGGTTAACCGAACGCGGGATGGTGGATGTGAGGTTAATGGCGGCGAGCCAGTTATCGGTTTTGCCTACTTTATTACTCAGTAAATTGGTTCTCACTTTAAATCCGCCATCTCTCATCATGATTTGCTGTGCACCGAATCCGTCAAATGCGTTTCTTTCAAAAAAGTAATTGTTATAGGTGTAATCTTCATTTCCATTCGGGCCTGTCATGTTCAGGTGATACCGTTCTGTGTTAAATTGTGTCAGCACCGTTTTATCACCGGTATAAATGAATTTCCCTGCAAACAGCCGAAAGTTTAGTCCACCCTGCTTTTCATAATTCAAGAAATAGTTACCCGTAAATGCCATTCTCAAAAATTCTTTTCCCTGTTCGGCTACCAGGCTACCGGCATAAGGGTACAATGTTCGGTTGTTCTCCACGTGTAGGGTGAGTTGATTGAGATAGCGTGTGTTTTTCGGATAGGTGATATTGAATTGATTCGTGGAAGGATCTCTGGTGAACAGTATATCGGTTTCGGTTATGCGAAAATGTTTAAACTCAATATATCTGTGGAGGCTGCTGCCCGGAAAAGCAGGAGCCAGGGTATAGCGAATGGAAGGAGCCAGCTTTTGAAACGACATGAAGTTCTTCTTTCCGGTAGAATCGGTGTATTGATCCCTATTAAAGCGGGCACCGTTGATGTATGCTTCAACCGAACTTCCATTATTTAAATAATGTGTATATCCAATACGGCCGATACCATTCAGTTCTTTTGAGGCGGTGGAGTATAACGGCACCAATACAAATTTTAACTTCGGTAAGGGCAGGGTAAAGTTGTGCAGGATGGCTCCAACCATGTGGCGGTCGTACTGGTTGTAACCGTATGCCGGGGCAAGAAACAGGTAATTGTACCGGTCAGTGTCTTTCAGGCTGAGAAAAGACATCACCTTCAGATTTTTTTTAGGTGCCGGTTCGAGTGGACCCTTTTGGTGAAGCAATTGAAACAGGGTGTTGGCAGAATCTCCTGTTACTTCGGCTACAATTTTTTGAAAGTCTTCGGGATAAGGATGTTTAAACCTGTATTGTGAATAATACCGCCGCATTACACTGTCGAACACTACGGTTCCCAATGTTTTTTCTAACTGCTCCATCCAGTCGGCGGCCTTGCTGTAAATCACCGCCTGATAGTTGTACATGGATAAAGCTGCAGAAGGTGTTTCAATCGGCTGATCTTTTTTTGCCTGAATTAAAGTTTGCAGCAACAATTTGTCGGCTTCGCGGGGGGTACGTTTAGTAAAGAAGTTCTCTCGTTTGGGTTTTGGGTCGCTCCGTAGCAAGCGATAACGCCGGTCGTAATAACTGGTCATTCCTTCGTCCATCCAGGGGTGTTGCCGTTCGTTGCTTGCCAGAATAGCCTGAAACCAGTTATGTCCTACTTCATGATTTACCAGATCATCCATATCATGTGGCTGAACTTCTGTAGATATCAGTGTGATGGTAGGATATTCCATGCCTCCCTGTCCACGGAGCGGGTGTTCTACCAAACTCACTACCGGGTAGGGATATTCGCCAATCCATGCTGATTTGGTCCGAAGTGATTTTTTTACATATTCCGGTACTGCCTTCCAGTACTTTTCTGAAGATGGATAGTGGTACACATTAATTTCCACTATTCTGTTGTTCAGCAGCACGGTATCTTTTACGTGTACGTATTTTTTATCTGCAAACCATGCAAAGTCAGTGATGTTATTCTGTTGAAACACCTGTGTTTTAAGGCTGTCGGTGATTGTTTCCCCGGTTTTCTTTCCGGTAGCAGCTACTACATATTCGGCCGGAGTGGTGATAGATACCCGATAGCTGCCGAAGGAGTTGTAAAACTCTCCCTGATTCAGGTAAGGCATTTCATGCCATCCTTTTTTATCATATACTGCAGGTTTAGGATACCATTGTGTTATCTGATAAGATTGCTCAACATGTCCACTTCGCGAAAAGTTATTAGGAAGTTTTAAATAGAAGGGTGTGGTAATTTCAACCGAACGGCCGGGAAGGAGAGGCTTGGGTAACAGGAGTTTTACAATCTCCTGATGTTGCGGATGGTTTTCGGAAGCGGCATTCATGCCATTTACTGAGAACTGAATCCGGTTGATATATCCACGGTCATCATCTTTACTAAAATAAAAATCTGTGGATCCCTGTTCTACGAGTTGTTTGGTGAGTTCAGAACGATCGTTTTTATAGGCGTTTGGCCAAAGGTGCATCCAGATGAAGGTGAGTGTATCGGGCGATTCATTGTAATACCGCATTTGAATATCCCCGGTAAGCGAATGTTCCTGGTCGTTCAATGCAACTGTTATTTCAGTGTCTACCCGTTGCTGCCAGTACCTTTCCTGAGCGGTGGCAGCAGCAGTATGAAGGAGTAATAAGATCAGCAGAATGTTTCTCAAGCAGCATGATTTGTTCAAAAATAATTATTCTGAACCATTCATGTATGCTATACGCATCATTTGTCAACAATTCCGGAAGGAATGTGCAAAGGCTAATATTATGCGAGTTCCCTTTTTTTTATTACGATTGCTGTATCACGGGAGATGGCATCAATGATCGTTCAGGGGTAATCCTCTTTTCTGAAATTCTTTCCAGTTGAGATATTCGGGAGCAACGCGTTTTTCAACCATCGTAATGCACTCATTTACGGGGCATACGAGTTGGCACAAATTACAGCCCACACATTCATCTTCTTTGATGGTGTATGTGTTATAGGGTTTGCCGTAGGCGAGGTTAATCGACTGATGTGAAGTGTCTTCACAGGCAATGTAACATAGTCCGCAATGGATGCATTTATCCTGATTAATGTTTGCCACATGGTGATAGTTGATGTCGAGGTCTTCCCAGTGTGTAATTTTATCAACGGATTTACCGATAAAGTCTTCTAATTTTTTAAATCCTTTTTCATCCATCCAGTTGTTCAGTCCTTCGCACATATCTTCCACAATCCTGAATCCGTGATTCATAGCGGCCGTACATACCTGCACATTGGATGCGCCCAGCAACATAAACTCCACAGCGTCTTTCCAGGTGCTCACGCCTCCAATTCCTGATACAGGTACTTTGGAAGTAACCGGATTTTGTGCGATGGTGGTGAGCATTTTTAATGCAATGGGTTTTACTGCCGGTCCGCAGTATCCGCCAAAAACCGATTTGCCATCAACATAAGGATTCGGTACCAATGTATCCAGATCAATGCCAGTTACCGATTGAATGGTATTGATGAGTGATAGTCCGTTACTGCCGGCTTCAACACAGGCTTTACCGGTAGGCACAACTGAATGCACATTGGGGGTGAGTTTGGTGATCACCGGTAATGTAGCAGCTTCCATCACCCATTCCACTACCATGCGGGCTATTTCAGGGTCCTGGCCCACCGCAGCGCCCATGCCTCTTTCCGTCATGCCATGCGGACATCCAAAATTGAGTTCAAATCCATGTGCGCCGGTGTCTTCAACCTGCTTGATAAGTTCATGCCAGCTTTTTCTGTTGTTGTCTGCCATCAATGAAACAATCATGGCTCTGTCAGGAAACAAACGAACACATTCGCTGATCTCTTTCAGGTTCAGCGCCAGCGGCCGGTCGCTGATGAGTTCAATGTTGTTGAAGCCCATCATTTTTTTTGCACCGAAGTTCACCGCGGAATATCGTGAAGAAACGTTCTTCACCTGACTGCCGAGTGTTTTCCATACTACACCGCCCCATCCGGCTTCAAAGGCTCTGAGTACATTGATTTTTTTATCAGTGGGTGGTGCGCTGGCCAGCCAGAATGGGTTGGGGGATTGTATGCCCAGAAAGGAGGATGAAATATCGGCCATGGTATAAAGTTTAATGGTGCGTATGCACCGGTTAAAACATGTTTATTTGAGTATCGTGTTGAATGATTAAGACACTTTCAGGAATTCGAGGATGGCGGATGCACCGTCTTTGCCGGCCTGTACCGCGTCAACTACTTCTTTACCGCCATTCACGCAATCGCCGCCGGCGAATACACCGGGTATGTTGGTGATTGCTCCCTGTGTTACTGAAACTTTTCCATCCTGATTCAACAGGTTTGCCTCCTGGATTATATCAGTATACGGAGTCTGTCCTGCCGCTTTTATAACCATATCCACATCCAGCGTAAAGGTTTCACCGGTGTCTACCGGCGATCTTCTGCCACTGGCATCAGGCTCACCCAGCGTCATTTTACTGCACACCAGTTTCGTAACCTGATTGTTTTCGCCAATGATTTCTTTGGGAGCTGCCAGCCAGATTACTTCACATCCATCCAGCAAAGCAATATCGAGTTCTTCCTGAGTACAGGGTTTTTCGTTTTCTGTTCTGCGATACACCATTATTACTTTCTCCGCACCGAGTCTTTTAGCCTGCGTAGCCGCATCAATCGCAGTCATGCCCATACCGATTACGGCTATACGATCTCCCACAGGCACAGACGCAAATCCTTTGTCTCTGAGGTTGTAAATAAATGTGATTGCATCTTCCACACCGTTGAGTTGTTCACCGGGAATATGTAATTGCCTGGCAAGTCCTACACCAATTCCAAGGTACACAGCATCATACGATTGCTGAAGATCACTCAAGGTGAAATCTTTACCCAGGGTTTGGTTATATCGAACCTGTATGCCACCCACGCCGAGGATGTAGTTTACCTCATCTTCACAAAAGGATGGAGTTACCTTGTAGGCTGCAATACCGTATGTCATCAAACCACCGCCTTTACTTTCTTTCTCATAAATGGTAACCTCCACACCTGAGCGTGCCAATACGTGTGCACAACTTAACCCGGCAGGACCGGCACCTACAATGGCTACTTTTTTACCGTTGGATGGTTTTCTATCAAATAACTGCCAGTTTGATTCCATGGCCTTTTCAGTAGCATACCGTTGAAGCCTGGCAATCTGAATGGGTGGTTCTTCCATGAAGTTGTATACACAGGCACCTTCACAAAGTTTTTCAACCGGGCACACCCTGCTGCAACCCGCTCCCAGTATGTTGCTGACAAAGATGGTATGGGCGGAGCCTTTTACATTATCCGTGGTGATTTGTTTGATGAATTTTGGTACATCAATGCTGGTAGGACAACTCTTCATGCAGGGAGCGTCGTAACAAAACAAACAACGATTGGCTTCTGTAAGCGCGGCATCTTTAGTTTCAAACGGCGGATGAATATCACTGAAGTTTTCCGCGTATTGATCGGCTGTTAAGCGGTTGTTGGTAATCGGCATACAAAATAATTTATCCGGTCATAATTAACTCATGTACCGGTAATGAATGAAAGCAGTGGCTCACTGGATTTATAATTCTGTTAGCCTGCCATAGGTTTCCGGTCTTCTGTCTCTGAAGAATTGCCAGATGCTTCTCACTTCTTCAATCATATCCAAATCAAAATCTGCAATTAAAAGCTCGTCTTTATCTTCACTGGCCTGAGCAAAAATTTGTCCGCGTGGATCAACAAAATAACTGCTACCATAAAACTTGCCCAGGTTCCAGGGTTTTTCTTCACCCACCCGGTTGATGCATCCCATAAAATATCCATTGGCAGCCGCATGGGCGGGTTGTTCGAGCTTCCACAGGTATTGTGATAAACCAGCCACAGTAGCCGAAGGGTTGTATACAATTTCAGCACCGTTCAGGCCAAGGCAACGTGCGCCGTCGGGGAAGTGCCTGTCGTAACAGATGTAAACACCCACTTTCGCATACTTGGTTTGAAATACCGGATAGCCAAGGTTCCCGGGCTTAAAGAAAAATTTCTCCCAGAAACCACTGGTATGCGGGATATGATTTTTCCTGTATTTACCGAGGTAGGTTCCGTCTGCATCAATCACCGCGGCCGTATTGTATAAAACACCGGCCTGCTCTTTTTCGTAAATCGGAACAATGATGACCATGTTATACTTCTTCGCATATTGTGCCATCAGTTCAGTAGTGGGGCCGGGCACGGTCTCAGCACTTTCATACCATTTTCTATCCTGTCCCGGACAAAAATATGGGGTGTTGAAAATCTCCTGTAAGCAGAGAATCTGAACTCCTTTTTTGCCTGCTTCTTCAATGTAAGGGATATGTTTATCCACCATGGCCCGGATGATTTCCGGAATGGTACCTTCACCTTCTGTTTTGGGTAAACTCATTTGTATGAGTCCTGATCTGATCATTCTTGGCATGCTGATAAAATTTTATTAGTACAAATTGATTTTAAATGATGTAATCTGTCGGGTTATATAATTTGAGATACCCTGTTGCGTTTAATATATTGACCGTAGCCTTTTTCTGCCAAACAAGCGCCGTTATCTATCACTACCTTTCCTCTCAGCAAAACGGTTTTGCATTTGCCCGTCAGCTTCCAACCTTCATACCCTGAATAATCGGTATGCATGTGATGGGTAGAGGCACTGATGGTATGCTCGTGGTTGGGATCGAATAATACAATGTCGGCATCGGCCCCCGGCGCGATACATCCCTTTTGGGGAAACATGCCGAAGATCTTTGCCGGATTGGTTGAAAGCACTTCTACAAATTTGTTCAGCGTGATTTTTCCTTTCCGTACTCCTTCACTGTACAACAGTTCCACGCGATGTTCAATAGCAGGATGTCCGTTGGGAATTTTGGAGAAATCATTTTTGCCCATGAGTTTCTGTTCCCAGGTAAACGGACAATGATCGGTGGCTACAACCTGAATCAAACCCTGATTGATGCCCGCCCACAAAGCTTCCTGATCTTTCTTTTCACGCAATGGCGGACTCATCACCCATTTAGCACCCTCAAAATCTTTTTCATAGAGAGAAGCATCCAGTAATAGATACTGAATACAGGTTTCTGCAAATACTTTCTGATTATCGCGGTTGTTGTTCCGAACGGCATTGAGTGCACCTTCGCAGGTCATGTGTACAATGTATCCCGGGCATCCGGTGTATCCGGCAATGGCTGCAAATCTTTCCGAGGCTTCGGCTTCTGTAACTTCCGGCTGGGAGAGATAATGGTAGAGAGGTGCGGTTTTTCCTTCGCGCTTAAACTGATCTACCAGAAAGTCGATCATATCTCCATTCGTAGCATGAACGGTTACCATGCCACCATGTTGTTTCACTTCCTGCATCAATCCCACCATCTGTTTGTCGTCTATCATCAGTGCGCCTTTGTAGGCCATAAACATTTTAAAGGAAGTGATACCTTCTTTTTCAATCAGTCCGGCAATTTCTTTCGCCGTGTTTTCATTGAAGTCGGTTACCGCCATATGAAAACTGTAATCACTCAATGTGTTGTTGTTTGCCCTGCCGCTCCATTCCTGGTATGCTTCATTCAATGAGTGTCCTTGTTTCTGCAGGATGAAATCGATAACGGTGGTAGTGCCTCCGTGCAGTGCGGCGCGGGTGCCGGTTTCGTAATTGTCACTACTGAAGGTTCCCATGAAAGGCATTTCGAGATGCACATGCGGATCAATGGCTCCGGGAAATGCAATCATACCGGTGGCATCAATGATCTGGTCAGCCTGCATATTCAGCGACTTGCCCACTGCAACAATCTGTTCACCTTCTATGAAGATGTCGCCATGGTAATTCTCAGAGGCTCCTACAATATGTGCATTTTTAATAAGTACTGACATGTTTCATTCTTTAGTTGCTAAATTTAATGCATCAAGGGCTGAATTCCGCATGAACAGGTAATAGATTATTCCGCTCACAAAAAATCCCACAAACCATGCATAGTGGTACAACTCCGATAACCATTGAGGGAACACTTCAAGTTGTACCCATTGAATCTGTAACAGAAATCCCGGTACATTCGGAAGGATGCCTGCCAGCAGGGCGAGTAATCCAACCAGGTTGTAGCCTTTTGTGTATCGGTATCTGCCACTATGCTGATATAACTCCTGCACAGCGAGTTGTTTTTTTCTAATGAAGTAGTAGTCGGCAATCATGATGCCACCTACCGGACCTAACAGGCTCGAGTATGCGATAAGCCAGGTGAAGATATATCCGTTGGGATCGGCAATGAGTTTCCACGGAAAGATTAATACGCCAATAATGCCGGTGATGTATCCACCTGTGCGGAAGTTTATTTTATTCGGTGCAAGGTTTGCAAAATCGTTCGCGGGACTTACCATATTGGCTGCGATGTTGGTGGCCAGGGTAGAGATGGCTACAGCAATCATGGCGGCGCTCACCAGTAATTTGTGTTCAAATTTTCCGGCAAGCACTACAGGGTCCCAGATGGTTTCTCCATAAATGATGAAGGTGGCTGATGTTACAACCACACCAATAAAGGCGAACAGTGTCATGGAGGGCGGCAACCCGATGATTTGTCCGTTTACCTGTGCCTTCTGGCTTTTTGCATACCGGGTAAAGTCGGGGATGTTGAGCGATAAGGTGGCCCAGAATCCAACCATACCGGTTAGGGCCGGGAAGAAATATGCCCAGAAGGCTGCTCCAGAAAGTTTAGCGGGTTGCGCTAAAATCGGTCCTAAGCCATCTGCCGCGGCAATTGCCCAAAACAACAATGCCAGGGCGGCAAAAGGAAGAAAGAAAGCTTTGAACACCAACAGTTTCTTAATGCTTTCCACACCCTTATAAATCACCAGCATATTCAAAATCCAGAAAATAAAAAAACAAATGGCCGGTCCGGTTTCAAGTCCGGTCCATGCCGGAAAAACAGCTTTCATCTCTGCCAGCGCGGGTATCCAGAGTTTCATCATCTGATACAGAGCATATCCGCCAATCCATGTTTGAATGCCGAACCATCCGCAGGCCACAATGGCTCTGAGCAGGGCGGGGATATTGGCTCCCAGTGTTCCAAAACTCGCACGTGCAAACACCGGAAAAGGGATGCCGTACTTTGCGCCGGCGTGTCCGTTCAGTATCATGGGAATCAGCACAATGGTATTGCCCAGGAAAATGGTGAGGATGGATTGCCACCAGTTCATGCCGCCTTCAATGAGTGAGCTGGCCAGCATGTACGTGGGGATACATAAACTCATACTGATCCACAGGGCGGCATAGTTCCATGTGTTCCAGGAGCGTTGCCCGGGTTCAATGGGAGCGAGGTCTTCATTGTACAATGAAGGATCGGCGCCATGGGTGGTATGTGGTGTATCGTTCAAGGATGAATAGGTTCAATATAGAAAATACATATCCTGTTCAGTGATATAACGGTTATGAGTAATCGAAAATATACTGTATTGTTAATTACAGTGTGCGTCGGCAATGCGCAATGCTTCACTGATGATTGCCAGTCCTTCATCAATCTGCTCCCGGGTAATGCATAACGGCGGTGCAATGAAGATGTAACTCCAGCGGACGAAGGTGTACAATCCCAGTTCCTTGAGTTTCGCCGCCACCTGATTCATCACAGCCATTTCAGCAGGTGATGCATTGAATGGTGCAAAAGGTTCACGGGTTTCGCGGTTTTTAACCAGTTCGATACAACCCAGCAATCCTGTATTTCTGAAATCGCCGATGGAAGGATGTTGTGCTTTCATTTTTTCTACCTGTGCTTCCACATAGGCGCCCATGGCCCGGGTGTTTTCTATCAATTGGTCATCTTCATAAATTTTTATCGTGGCCAGTGCGGCGGCACAACTCACCGGATGTGCGGAGTAGGTGAGTCCGAGCGATAAAACGGTATCATCAAATTTTGCGGCGATGGTGTCGGAAACCATCAGGCAGCCGAAAGGCAGGTATCCGCAGGTGAGCCCTTTGGCCATGCAAATCATATCGGGGATGATATCATGATTTTGAAAACCAAACCATTGGCCGGTTCTTCCGAAACCACTCATCACTTCATCCATAATCAGCAGAATGCCATGTTTATCGCACAGGGCGCGTACTGCTTTTAAATAACCTGCCGGATATTTCAGGCAGCCGGATGAACCGGATTCTCCTTCCAGTAAAATGGCGGCAATGTTACCCGGACTTTCATAAGCGATTACGCGTTCCAGTTGGGCAACTGCTTCGGTTAACAGGGCAGATTCTCCGAAGGGCCAGCGATACAGATACGGCAAATCGAAATGTACAAAATTCGGTGCCTGTTGTGCATCCACCGCTATACGCCGGGGATCGCCGCTGGCCGACATTGCTCCGATAGATGCCCCATGATATGATTGATACCTTGTTAGTATCTTATGTTTTCCTGTATACAGTCTGGCCAGTTTAATGGCATTTTCGATAGAGGTGGCACCGCATAAGGTGAAGAAGGCCTTGTTCAGGTTGCCGGGGCAAATCTCTGCGAGCTTCTTACCCAGCTCACCCCGCACCTGCGTAACACAACTCGGAGTTACATACGCCACTTCCTGCATCTGCTTAATAACGGCATCGGTTATACGCTGATCTCCATGTCCGATGTTTACGTTCATCAGTCCGCTGGAAAAATCAATGATCCTGTTATCATTGTAATCGTACAAATACACGCCTTTGGCATGTTTTATCGCAATGGGGGAAATCCCTCTTTGTTTACTCCAGCTGAAGAGCGTGTAATCGAGGTTTTGTTGTACAATTTCATCGGTGAGATTGCTCACCTGAGGTTCGCGGTATGTATGTTGTGTAGGTGCTGACATGTTCATTAAACTTTTAGAATGGATACTAACAGATAGGTATTAACTCATCCAGTTGATGCCGGCTTCGGCATTCCACTTGGTAGTGCTTTTCTTGAGTTTGGTCCAGAATTCAATGGAGCTTTTTCCGGTGATGTCACCTACGCCAAATTTACTTTCATTCCATCCTCCGAAGGAGAAGGGCTCGCGAGGAACCGGCACGCCAACGTTTACTCCAATCATGCCGGCATTGGCGTGATCAATGATGTATCTGGCCATGGCACCATTCTGAGTGAATACCGACGCGGCGTTACCGTATGGGTTTGCATTTTCAATGCTCAGTGCTTCATCTACTGTTTGAGCCCGCATAATCGAAATCACCGGACCGAAAATTTCTTCTTTAGCCACGCGCATATCGGGGCGCACGAAATCAATAACGGTCGGGCCCACATACGTGCCGTTTTCTTTTCCTTTCACCACAGCGTTTCTGCCGTCTACCAACACTTTGGCACCTTCTTTTTCCGCTTCGCTGATGTATTGTTCAATACGTTCTTTGCTTTCGCGGTTGATGACTGCGCCCAGGTTTTCACCGGGAACAATCTTACGGGCTTCGGCACAAATTTTCTCAATGATAGGGTCTACTTTTCCTACAGCCACCATGGCACTGGCAGCCATACAACGTTGTCCGGCACATCCGCTCATACTGGCGGCCACATTTTGTGCGGTCATATCCGGGATGGCATCGGGCAGTACCATGAGGTGATTTTTCGCTCCACCCAACGCAAGGCAGCGTTTAAAGTTTGAAGTGGCACGCTGATAAACGATTTTGGCAATTTTGGTTGAGCCTACAAAAGAAACGGCTTCGATAGAAGGATGATCACATATTGCTTCTACAATTTCGGCATCGCCATGTACAATGTTCAGCACACCATCGGGCAAGCCTGCTTCTTTGAGCAACTGTGCCAGCCTCATGGAACTCAGCGGTACCTTTTCTGAAGGTTTCATGATCATACAATTGCCCAGGGCAATGGCGTTGGGTATGGTCCAGTTTGGAACCATACTCGGAAAATTAAAGGGCACAATAGAGGCTACCACACCCAAAGGCACGTGTTCGGTGCGGCATTCCACGCCACGACTCACTTCGAGGATTTCACCGGTAACCAGCTGAGGAAGCGAGCACGCGAATTCTGTAAGTTCAATTGATTTTTCGATTTCGGCCACCGATTCGCTGTAGGTTTTTCCGTTTTCTTCTGAGCATAATTCAGCCAGCTCTTTCAGGTGCTTTTCCAACAATGTTTTGTACCGGAAGAAAACCTGAACACGTTCTTTGATTGGCGTTTTACTCCAGGCGGGGAATGCGGCTTTGGCCGACAGCACGGCATCGTTTAAATCTTTGGAAGTAGAGAGCGTAACCACCGAGAGCAGGTTACCATCTACCGGTGAAATTACTTCCAGGGTGCGTGTACTATCAGAGGGCTTGTCTGCCCCGTGGATAAAGTTATGGGTGGGTTTGTATTTCATGATTACTGTAAAAATTGCAGTTTTTAATATTGAAAACTAAAAATAATGTATCCATTCTAATTATTTATATACATTTTATATTATTATGCAGAAAAATTGACCCTATCATTGTATGCAGCAGTCTACCCACACCCTTGATGAACTTGACTTTGCCATTTTATCCTGTTTGCAGCAGGACGGGCGTATGTCGTTTACTGTAATTGCCGAGCAGTTGAAAGTATCGATTGGTACGGTGCGGACGCGTTTCAACAAAATGATAGAAGACGGAACCGTGAACATCATTGGCCGGGTGAATCCGGAGAAGGTGGGTTTCAGGTCGTATGCGCATATAGCCGTGTATGTGCGCCCGGCAACGTTGAAGGAAAAAGTAGCGCAAAAAATTGCCCGGTTTAAAGAGGTGAGTTTTCTGGCCATGACTTCCGGTGATTATGATCTGGAAGTGGATGTGATGTGCCGCGACAATGAACATCTTGTACATTTTGTAAACGAGCTATCCAAAATTGAGGGAGTGTATCAAACCAAAACCACCATTTATTTTAAGGTGTATAAGTATGCGCAGCCTGATTTGAATTTATTGAAGTGAGGGGTTTGGGGAGATGCGATTCATGTAGCATTCACATTGCACTAGCAAACGCATAGCGGAGATAAGTCACAGGCACAACAAACAATGTCCAACAGAATCGGAGAACATAAAACTGCACTTTCTACCCGGGGATGAATTTCATAAAATGAAATAGAACGGATGTTGCAGCATCAAACCACTGAACGTGGCTGAACAGTATATTGTATGTACTGAATCGGAGGAAGTCTACAACGGGGTGGGAACCTGATCATCTACAACACGGTGCCTTCCGATTGTATAAATAAAAAAAAGCCTCCAATAATTTGGAGCCTTTTGCGGACCGGACGGCCCCGATGAACATCGGGGGAACCCGTCCCAACCTATGGTTGG